>ENA-UOOK01003528-UOOK01003528.1-fermentation-metagenome-genome-assembly--contig:-NODE-3528-length-17687-cov-7.559154_pt1 | contig 17687 bp, 28 predicted proteins | sample MGYA00245777_ERZ724023 | MGnify/ENA primary metagenome ERZ724023 (study PRJEB28704, sample SAMN03018312) | fermentation metagenome | biome: anthropogenic terrestrial biome; feature: soil; material...
TGGTTGGCGGCATCGGGTTACTGCTAGCTTTAGTTAGCTATGCGGTGAGGTGATGTGATGCTAAAGATATTTAAGCCCATTACTGCGTGGTTTGGTAAACAAATGACCTATACAAAAATTCTGCTGGCTTTTCTGACTTATAAATGCGTTGGCTGGATTGACCAGTCCTATGCATTGGCGTGGGCCGACAAGCCGGAAATAGCGGAGTCGTTATCCAGGGAGGTGATGATTGCAGGCGTAGGAGTATTGATCGGCTACATGGCCAAGTCGGTTTTTGAGTCTATGTCAGAAAATAACGCCTGGCCAGACAAGCCGGCAAATACAGGCGAACAGAGAGATTGTTAGGAGGCGAAAATCTTGAACATTAAACAAAACTTGTGCTATTCCGGTAATTACAGGTCCTACCGCAAAGACGGCATTAAATATCTAGTATGGCACTATACTGCGGGCAACGGAGACACCGACGAGGACAATGGCGCCTATTTTGCCGGCAGGGATACCAATGATACATCCGCACATTATTTTGTCGACGAGGACAGTACAACTAATAGCGTACCTGATGGAGCTTGCGCATTCCATTGCGGCGCAACCAAATATAAGCATCCGGAATGCAGAAACGACAATTCCATTGGTATTGAGATGTGCAGCGACAAGGACGCAAACGGAAACTACATCATAACCGAAGCAACCGTTAGAAATGCGGTCGAACTGGGCAAATACCTAATGAAGTTGTATAACATTGATATTAACCACAACTTGCGGCACTACGACGTTACCGGCAAAAATTGCCCGGCCCCATGGGTGCAGCATCCTGAGCAGTGGACTGGCTTTAAAGCCAGACTGGAGACAGCAGAAAATAAAGAAAGTGAGGATGATGAAGAGATGAAGAGGTACGAAAGATTGAGCGACGTTCCTGATGAATACGGATTCCGGACAGTAATTGAAACGCTTATGAATGCCAAGGTTATCAGCGGTGATGGCTCGGACAAGGCCGGCAATAATGATGTGATTGATTTATCCCATGACCAGGTGCGTAGTCTGGTGTTCGAGTATCGCGGCGGTGCGTTTGACCGCAAACTAATTGCCGAAGGCTTAAAGCCGGCAGTTAATATTTAGATAGGGGGCTAATTAAATGAGACCATTTATATCGAGGTTAAAAAGCAGGAAGTTTTTATCCGCGCTGTTCAGCGCAATCTTTATCATACTGAATGAGGGGCTGGGCGCCCCCATCGACCGTGATGCCTACGGTTGGCTTACAGGCGTAATTATCGCCTTTATTCTAGGTGAGAGCTACGTGGACGGAAAGGCAGCGGAGAAATAGGAGGGGAGATGATCCGGAGTCTAAGGGGGCCTAATCAGCCCCCATTCTCCTATAGCAAAAGAGCCGGGGTGCTACTCCCCGGCTTCATCGCTCCAACCCTCTCCTAAATGCCTATCGAGTGCAGGACCCCAAACGTCGTATATAGTATCAAGATCATCACGGCAGTTCCGGATGTACTGCACAAAGGTTTCCTGCCCGAAACTTGCGTCTAATTTTTCTATATCCTCATCCCCGAATATAGCCTCTTCCATTGCCTCCAGCCTCTCTTCCAGGTCCTCCAATACCCCTTGTGCTTTTACCGTTGCTTCGATCTCGGTTAGTCTTAATATTGCTAAGGCGTTCTCCCGTATCTCCCGGGCCGCTTCCGGGGTAGTCTGTTTGGCCAGCTGCTGGTTCAGTTTGGCCAGGAGGTCGATCTGGCTTTCGATTATAGCTCTGTGATTCATCTCTACCCCTCCAGTTCCGCTGTAATGGCGTTGATTTCCACATCAAGCTCGTCTATCTTCGCATAATCTTCAGGCCAGCCCCGGGCTGCCAGGTTGATTGTTTCCATCAGCAGGTCTGCTCTGCGGACTCTGAGGTCACCCCGATACATCAGTTCTTCTAACAAGTATTCCTTCATGCTATCCGCTCCTTCCTGTAAGTCACCCTTTAACTGTATTTAGTTTAACATACATGTACATGTATTGCAATAGATTCTTAATAAAACATGTACATTTATCTTATTTTCGGTTATGCTCTTTATAGAGGTGATATTTATGGCACGACCAAAAACCAAAACGACTGCGCAAGTCCGGAATGACTATGCTAAAAAGACATATGATGATATCAGGCTACAAGTTAAAAAAGGAGAAAAGGAAGTTATCCGAGCATACGCCGAGAAAAAAGGATTTTCGCTTCAAGGATATATAAAAGATTTAATCTCACGGGACATGAAAGACGAGTCATGACCCGTGAGATTAAGAAGTTGCAATACTACACAGCAACTACACAGTAGGTGTCTGTAACGGCCATTTATAAAGACTTTTAATAGGGTTCGAATCCCATCGTCTCCACCAAAACTTTAGAGCTGTAAAACCCTTGGGATTATCGTAGGAGTGCGGTATCTCAGGGGCTTTATTTTGTATTTTTAGGGTATGAAAAAATACTAAAAAGTATGGGTTTTTGATAGGTCATCTACACAGTAAATACACAGTTAAAATTTATTAGCTGCTTCATTAAGAATAGCAGCTGTTTCTTTTTTTCTGGTCTTTCTGATATGGGTATATATATTGTGGGTTAATTTAATATCAGAGTGCCCTAACAGATCCATGGCATCTCGTTCTGATATTCCAGCCTCAAACAACATAGTGGCATAACCGTGCCGTAGCTGATGCGGGGTTAATGTTAGTCCAGTTAGTTTTCTCCACCTATCCCAACGATGCCTAAGAGTCACATTCCGCATAATTTTACCGTCCGGCCCTGGAAACAACAGTGCATCGCCAATACCTAAAGGGAGCACGGCAGCCAGTTTGTCCAGGAGGATTATTTCACGGTTGCCAGCTGCTGATTTAGGTGTTTTTATAAAAGGATCCCCGCCAGCATAACATACTGACTTATTCACCCTAATTATTTTTTTCTTACGATCGATATCGTTGTAGGTTATGGCCATAGCTTCGCCCCTACGGCATCCAGTATATAAGATAAAATAAGGTAGTAGCCCCCCGGGCAGGTTCCAGCCTTCCTTTACAACCTTTAATTCCTCATCGGAAGGCAAGTCCCTTGGGGTATGCCTTAATCCCTTTGGAACGCTTACAGCAGCGCAGGGGTTAACTCTTATAATACCGTCCAGTATCGCCGACCGGCAGATAAGATTAATTACCAGTAACTGGGTGGTAACCGTTTTTCGAGCATACTTTTGATGGGCCATTTGCTGTAATAATGCATCAACATCAGCTGGGGCAAGTTCCTTGATCGGCATAGAATTAAATCTATCTTTGGCGCGGTTGTAACTTGATGTGTATCCGTTCGCGGTCGACGGTGATAAGCTTGGAAAATGATCTTCTTTCCATTTAACCGCAACTTCAGGGAATAAGGGTCCTTGTTCAATTTTTGCCCGATATTCTATCATCTTTTGTTCAACCTCTCTGTCAGTGCGCCCCCGGAAAGGTACCCTTTTACCATCAATAACGCGTATAGCTTCATGCAGCCCGTCAGGCCGGACATAATACTTCGATTTTTTCTTTGTCATTAACTTTTCTTCACCTCCGTTTATTTCTTCTCAATTCCACTACTACTCCCAATATGCTTACTGGCAGATACTTCACCTCCTCCATAGTAAATTTCTTCCTGCCATACATGGGATTAATAGCCTCTAATTCAAGGCCATCCTCGCATTTATGCACTTTCTTTAGTGTAGCCTCAGTGTCATTTACCATCACTGCGCAATCATCTCCGCTCTCACAGCAGGGTTGTTTACGGATTATTACAGTGTCACCTTCTAAATACTCAGGGAACATACTGTCCCCTTTAACCTTTAATCCAAAATATTGCCTTTCACCGTGTGTCCATTCTTCGGGGATGTCTATCCATTCAATAATATTCTCAACCGCTTCCACGGGCATGCCAGCAGGTATGGAACCGAGGACGGGAATATTAACAGTATTCTTCGGCAAGGAAATAGGTACTACGTTTGATTCAAATATTGTTTCTCCGCTATATAAATACTCGGGAGTAACCCCGAAGTAGTTTGCAATTTTCTTGGCGTTACTAAATTTAATGTCCTTTAATTTTTTCTTAATAATACTATCAATTGTTGTATATGGTAGCCCGGTAGAATTAGCTATATCCGCGATTTTTACTTGTTTCCGTTCCATTAATCTACTGAATACTTCCCACAGTTCCATTCCGATCACCTTCCTTATATTTTCCATTGTAAGTAATATCTTTCCCAATATCAATAAAAAAATACGAAACGTAGTAATTTAATACTTGACTCGTTACGAATGGTCGTATAACATGAAATTAACAAATTACGAAAAGTCGTAAAAGGAGGGAGGTAATTCTATGCTATTTACGACACTCAAAGCGGAAATGGCCCGAAAGGGATTAAAAGGCACTGATATAGCAAACACCCTGCGCATATCCCCAAAGTCTGCTTACAACAAAATAAATGGCATCACTGAATTTACATTGAAAGAAACAATCCAAATAAGGGACAAGCATTTCCCCGGTATGACACTTGATTTTTTATTCGGTAATGAAAAACAAGTTAGTTAGAAGGAAAGGAGGCCTAATTAATGCCACGAGAACCGGACGGATACCGAGAGCAACTGGAACATCTGGCTGAACGCTATCCGGGCAAAGAGGTTTTAACTATACAAGAGATCTGCGCCATGTTTGGCTGCCACCGACAAACATTATTGGCTGACCCGACTTTCCCTGCTAAAAGAATCGGTAACAAAGGCAAATATTACATACCGGTGGTTGGGCTGGCACGGTGGATGATGACACGATGAAAGGAGGTCCTAACATTATGAACATAACAGGCTACGTCGCTCTGATCGCGGATGCTGAACACCGTATAGGAAGCTATATTGCATCAGGTGGCAGCAGCGAAGACCAGTATGTTAAAGACCAGGTTGCAAAAATCAAGTCCTGGATTGAACAGCTGGCAGAGATTGAGAGGAGGTGAACCAAAGTGCCTATGATAGCGGTTCTGAAAGACGACCCAAGCAGGTGTAGTGACAGCTGCCCATTCATAATAGTGAGTGCTCTTGATGGCGATTGTTACGGCTTCATATGCCGGTACTTCAATAAATCTCTAGGCTGGTACCCGGAACTAAAAAGATTACCAGAGTGCATAGAGGCTACCAAAGAAAAAGCCCGCCAAGAAGCGGACTAAGAAATTATTTCAACTTCAGTATACCACGAATTTAGATAGGAGGTAAACACGAATGAAATGGACTCCAGAACAGGTAGAAATCCTAAAAAAACTCTGTTTTGAAGGCAAAAGCAATGGCGATATAGCAAAAGCCCTGAAATGCCATGTAAACGACGTCTACGCCAAGCGCAGCCAGCTGGGCATAACAATCCCGAAAGTCAAAGCTGCTCAGCAACCCCAGAAATCACAACCCACTAAAAGACTTCCAATTATGGAAGCTCCGCGCAAAGCTGTAGAAAAGGCATTCGAAAACCTCGATAATGCCCTGCTGCTTGCTGTAGCCTCAGACTGGACAAGCGAGAAAGAAGCGAAGGTCTATTCAGATGTAGCAACACTAATTTTAGAAATAGAAAGCCTATTTAAGGGAACTATGCAGAAATTATAATTCCCCCAGCTGGGCCTACCGCAAGTCCCCCAATATGCACGGCGGCCCGGCACCCCCCTGGTAGGGGTAAAAAGAAAGGATGGCGGTATAGATGGCGCGTAAACGCCGTTGGTGGAAGCACCGCCCTGGGAAATATAAGGGCGGTTATGTGATAGTTAACCAGAAAGATTACACCCGACATGATTATATCAGTCCTGGCCGCTTGGTTGCCTGGGCTGACTGGGTACAGGGAGGAATGATATATGTCCAGACGAGCAGCCGGATTTAAAACGTACCGCAGCGATAGTGGAAAGGTGGTCATAACTTTAGCCCCGAAAACCGAGTACAAGGAAGAGCTGCAGATAATGAAAATTGAAGATGTTATGACCGACGTAGGTATATGTGCTGCGGCTCTGGCCGGCATCGGGATCCTGGCATTATTGATCCACTATGTCAGTTGGTGGGTTGTTCCGGCAATAGGAAGCGCTGTAATACTTAGATGGGCAATCAGACATAAGGAGGGTTTTTAAATATGAAATCAACAGGAATGGTTAGAAAAATAGATGAATTGGGCCGGGTTGTAATCCCTATGGAACTCAGACGGACAATGGGAATTGATGAAAAGGATCCACTCGAAAATCTATGTCGATGGAGAAAAAATAGTGCTGCAGAAGTACCGCCCAGGGTGTATCTTTTGCGGGACTATTACAGATGGAACCATCAGTCATAGTGGTAAAAATATTTGTCCAGATTGCATTAAGCAGTTGCAGAAGCAGATGACATTGGACCGAGCAATGGCCAAGCGTCAGTAAGGAGGTCACATTTTGAGCATAAAAATAAATCGGTTAGAAACTGAAAATGTAAAACGTGTAAAAGCCGTAAAAATCGAACCTACTGCCAACGGGCTTACCATTATTGGCGGCAAGAATAAACAGGGCAAAACCTCGGTATTGGATTCCATAGCCTGGGGCCTGGGTGGAAACAGTTTTAAGCCATCAGAACCTACCCGGGAAGGGTCTGTTATCCCGCCCAATATTCATATCGTAATGTCCAATGGTCTGGTGGTGGAGCGCAAGGGTAAAAATTCAGATCTTAAGGTTATAGATCCCAATGGACAAAAAGGCGGCCAGCAGCTACTGAATGAATTCGTTGAGCAGTTAGCTTTGAACCTGCCTAAGTTTATGCAAGCATCAAACAAGGAGAAAGCTGACACCGTCCTGCAAATTATCGGCGTCGGTGACCAGCTCTATGAGCTAGAGCAGAAAGAAAAAGAAGTCTATAGCCGTCGTCATACCATCGGCCTGATCGCAGACCAGAAAAAGAAATTTGCAAAGGAGCAGCCGTATTATCCGGACGCACCCAAGGAGCCTATATCCGCATCTGATCTGATCAAACAGCAGCAGGATATCCTGGCCAAGAACGGGGAGAACCAGCGCAAACGCCAGAACATTCATCACCTGGAAATACAGGCTGCAGAAGTACAAAAACAAATCGACGACCTTAAAGCTAAGCTTTTTGACCTGGGTAAAAAACAGCAGGACATAGAGGCTGACCTGGAAGTTGCCCAAAAATCAGCATTGGATCTGCACGATGAATCAACAACCGAACTGGAAACCAATATTGCCAATATTGAGGCCATTAACATCAAGGTCCGGGCCAACCTGGACAAAGATAAAGCTGAAGAAGACGCCCAAGCCTATACAAATCAGTATAATACCCTTACCACTCAGTTGGATGCCGTTCGGCAGGATAAGATCGATCTACTTAAGGGTGCCGATCTGCCCCTGCCCGAGCTGTCGGTAGAGGATGGTGAACTGACCTATCAAGGTAAGAAATGGGACTGCATGTCAGGCTCTGATCAGCTCAAAGTGAGTGTATCCATCGTCCGGAAGCTTAAACCCCAATGCGGATTCGTGCTCCTAGATAAATTAGAACAAATGGATCTGGACACACTCAATGAATTTGGCCAGTGGCTGGAGCAGGAAGGCCTGCAGGCTATCGCCACCCGGGTGAGCACTGGGCCAGAGTGCGAAATTATTATCGAGGACGGGTATGTCGCAGGTGCCGAGCAACCGGTGCAGGAGGTACCGAAGTGGAAAGCAGGTGAATTTTAATTGCAAATATCACGCGGAATTATCCAGGGTGCCCAAAAGGTCGTAATTTATGGTCCTGAAGGCATTGGCAAATCTTACTTTGCAAGTAAATTTCCAAATCCGGTTTTTATTGATACCGAAGGCTCGACTAAACATATGGATGTAGCCCGGTTACCCAAACCGTCCAGCTGGACCATGCTTATGGAAGAGGTTAAATATATTAAGCAAAATCCGAACATATGCAACACCCTGGTAATCGACACAGCCGACTGGGCCGAGCAATTATGCATGAATGAAATATGCTCTAAATCGCATAAAACCGGCATTGAGGATTTTGGGTACGGTAAGGGATATGTCTACCTGGCTGAAGAGTTCGGCCGCTTGCTAAATTTACTGGAAGAACTTATAGAGTTAGGCATAAACGTAGTTATGACGGCCCATGCCACCATGCGTAAGTTTGAACAGCCGGACGAAATGGGAGCCTATGACAGGTGGGAAATGAAGCTACAGAAGAAAACGGCCCCTATGGTCAAAGAGTGGGCTGACATGGTCCTGTTTGCCAACTATAAAACCTATGTAATTAATGTAGATGGCCAGGGAGCTGACAAGGGTACTAATAAGGTACAGGGCGGCAAACGGGTCATGTACACCACACATCACCCCTGCTGGGACGCAAAAAACCGGCATGATTTACTACCGGAACTGCCTTTTGATTATGACGAAATAGGACCATTGATCATTACCCGGGGAAGCAAGCAGCTGACAGCCCCATCAACAACAAAAACAGAACCACCTAATCCACCAGTGACACCGCCCCAAACTATTGAGCAGGAATTTGAACAGATGGTTACTACCGGCCCACAGGAGCCGTCATCTCAACCTACTCAGCCACCCATAGATAAAGATATTTATAGCGATATACCAAAAGCCTTAGCCGACTTAATGAAACAGAATAATGTTATACCTTCCGAAGTACAGCAGGCCGTGGCCAGCCGGGGATATTATCCGGAAGATACGCCTATCAAAAATTATGATGAAGGCTTTATACAGGGCTGTTTAATTGGGGCCTGGACTCAAATGTTAAAAGTGATTGAAGAGATAAAACAAAACGAAACCCCATTATAAATAAGGAGGACTTATATAAATGAGTGAAAACTGGAACGACATTGCAACCGAAGTAAGTAATGCTGAAGGACGGGCATTAGGATGGGACGATCCTATAGAGAATGATGGTAAGGATTTTGTTATCTTACCGGAAGGCGATTATGATTTTGAAGTTATTGACTTTGAGCGTAGCCGGCATAATGGATCCGAAAAACTGCCGCCTTGCAATAAGGCCATTGTAACTATTAAATGTGAAGGCCCGGAAGGCATCTCCACTATTAGGCATAATCTGTTCCTACATACGATCACCGAGGGCATGCTGTGTGCGTTTTTTGTCGGCATTGGACAACGCAAACATGGTGAACGTGTCACTATGAACTGGAACCAAGTTGTAGGTTCAAAAGGCCGCTGTAAGCTGGGAATTAAGAAATGGACCAATGATAAGGGTGAGGAAAAGGTTTTTAACGAAATAAAAAAATTCTACGAACCTGTACCCCAAAAACCGGTCACTTACCAGCAAGGGAAGTTTTAGCTTATGGACCTAAGGCCGTATCAATCAGAAGCAAAAACAGCCATCCAGGGTCAGTGGGCAAACGGTATCCAAAAAACTTTACTGGTATTGCCCACCGGCACCGGTAAAACTATAGTATTTTGCAAACTAACTGAGGACTGCGTCCGGAACGGTGAGCGGGTGTTAATACTTGCTCACCGGGGCGAGCTCCTGGATCAGGCCGCGGATAAAATGAGTAAGGCAACCGGCCTGGGCTGCGCAGTCGAAAAGGCTGAAGATACCTGTTTAAATAGCTGGTTTAGAGTAGTTGTTGGGTCTGTCCAAACACTGATGCGTGAGAAACGCCTGGCACAATTCCCGGCCAATTACTTTAACACCATCATAGTGGACGAAGCACATCATTGTATTTCAGACAGCTACCAAAGAGTATTACAGCATTTCAATCAAGCTAAGGTACTTGGAGTAACAGCCACCCCTGACAGGGGAGACATGAGGAACCTGGGCCAGTATTTTGAGAGCCTGGCCTATGAGTACACTCTGCCCCGGGCTATTAAAGACGGGTATTTATGCAAAATTAAGGCCCAGACGATACCACTAAAACTGGACCTTACTGGGGTGGGCCAGCAAGCGGGCGACTTTAAGACAAGCGACTTAGGCACTGCATTAGACCCTTACCTGTACCAAATAGCAGACGAAATGGCTAAGTATTGTATGGACCGTAAGACAGTGGTATTCCTACCGCTTATAAAGACATCACAAAAATTCAGGGACATCCTGGAATCTAAAGGTTTTAGAGCAGCTGAGGTAAATGGGGAAAGCCAGGACCGGGCCGAGGTACTCGCAGACTTCGAGGCCGGCAAGTACGACGTGCTTTGTAACAGTATGTTGCTGACTGAGGGCTGGGACTGCCCGCCGGTGGACTGCATAGTGGTTCTCAGGCCGACCAAAATTAGGAGCTTGTATTGCCAGATGGTAGGCCGTGGGACTCGTCTATTTGAAGGCAAGGACAATCTACTCCTACTGGACTTCCTCTGGCACACTGAACGTCATGAGCTTTGCCACCCGGCACACCTGATCTGTGAGTCACCCGATGTGGCTGAGGTTATGACCAAGAACATGGAAGATGGTCAACTGGTAGACATCGAGGAGGCTGAGCAAAAGGCAACCGAGGATGCAGTACAAGCCCGGGAGGAGGCCCTGGCTAACCAACTCCGGGAAATGCGGAACCGGAAACGTAAACTAGTGGACCCATTGCAGTTTGAAATGTCAATTCAAGCTGAGGACCTAGCGGGATACGTGCCGAGCTTTGGCTGGGAAATGGGGCCACCTTCAGACAAACAGGTCAAGACCCTGGAGAAGCTAGGCATCTTCCCCGACCAGATAGACAATGCGGGGAAAGCCGGTAAACTGCTTGACCGGCTTGCTATGAGACGGATGGAGGGCCTTACTACCCCAAAACAGATTCGATTTCTGGAACGTAAAGGGTTTCAGCACGTTGGGACCTGGCAATTTGAAACGGCTAAAAAACTGATAGATAGGATTGCTGGGGCAGGTTGGCGGGTGCCACACGATATTAAACCATCAGAATATAAACCAGAAGCAAGTACATCATCTCAAACACTTAATAATTTGCGGGAATATGCCAAAAAGACAGGTTGGATTTAATTATGGATGGGGGGATAAGATGTTAAATGATCTTACTGGTCAGCGTTTTCGCAAACTGACTGTAATTGAAAAGTCCTCACAAAAATCTAAATCGGGGGCTGTATGGAATTGTCTCTGTGATTGTGGAAAAATTGTAGCCGTAACAGCGTGTAATCTAAAAAGCGGCAACACTAAAAGCTGTGGATGTGCCTCAAAACATTTTCTGTGGGAAACAAGAGAAAAGCATGGGTTAATAAAAAATTTAATTGGAGAGAAGTTTGGCGCGTTAACTGTTGTAGCGAAATCTAAGAGAAGGAGCGGAACTAATCCGTTATGGATATGCATTTGTGATTGCGGAAATGAAACTGAGGTCATACAAGAAAACCTCTTAAACGCCCACACGACAAGTTGTGGATGTAAGTCATCAAGAAATAGCATTGCAGACAAAAGCCGCACTCATAATATGTCAAATACGCGCCTTTATCGTGTATGGAGGGGAATGATTGCTAGGTGCGTATATCCTTCGCATGATATGTATCCGAACTACGGAGGGCGCGGAATAAGAATTTGCGAAAAGTGGAACGACTATCAGACGTTTTATGATTGGGCTATGGCACACGGCTACAATCCTGATGCGCCTTTTGGAGAATGTACTATTGATCGTATTGATAACGATGGTGATTATTGCCCCGAAAACTGCCGTTGGGTTGATGCAAAAACTCAAGCCAATAATAAGAGAACTTCCAAAAAGGCGATGTCGATATGAATAGCAATGTTTCTAATCTTCTTGAGATATTAGAATATATTGATCCAGCTTTACTTAATTATAGCGAATGGCTAAGTGTAGGCATGGCGCTACATGGTGAGGGGTATAGCTGTGATATTTGGGATCGTTGGAGTTCAAAAGATACCAAAAGGTATCATGGTACAAGCGGAGAGTGTTTCCGGAAGTGGGGGAGCTTTCAAGGCTCTCCCAACCCGGTCACTGCCGGCACCCTGGTGCAACTGGCAAAGGACCAGGGCTGGGTACCGGAACGTGTAGAATCAGGGCCAGGGTATGAACTCGAATGGGACGCTATCATAGGCGACAAAGATGACCTGGTGGTAGTAGATAAAAACTGGATCGAGGGCCAGGAAGTCGTAGAGCCGGATACATGGAACCCGGTAGAACACCTGGTGAAGTACCTCGAGACTCTCTTTGAAGCTTCAGAGAACGTCGGGTATGTTACTGAGAGCTGGGAAAAAGACGGTAAGTATTTACCTACAAAGGGATGCTGGGACAGAACGGCCGGGGAACTCATTCAGCAGCTGAACCAGTGTGATGGTGATATTGGTAGTGTGCTGGGCGACTATAAGCCAGAGGTTGGAGCTTGGATCCGTTTCAATCCTTTAGACGGTACCGGCGTCAAGAACGATAATGTAACCGACTACCGGTATGCCCTGGTAGAATCTGATGATATGGACATAGACCACCAGAACGCAATCATCAGAGAGCTTGAGCTGCCGGTGGCCTGCCTGGTCCACTCAGGTAAAAAGTCACTCCATGCTATAGTCCGCATCGATGCTGACACCTACGACGAGTACCGAAAGCGGGTGGACTATCTTTACAATGTTTGCCGTAAAAACGGGCTTAAGGTAGATAACCAGAATCGCAACCCGTCCCGCCTGTCCCGGATGCCTGGAGTCGAGCGCAATGGTCATAAACAATTTCTGGTGGATACCAATATCGGCAAAGAATCCTGGAAAGAATGGCAGGACTGGATCGAGGCCATCAATGACGATTTACCGGAGCCGGAGAGCATGGCCAGTGTGTGGGACAACCTTCCCGACCTGGCACCGCCCCTAATTGATGGAGTGCTCAGACAGGGACACAAGATGCTCCTGGCCGGGCCGTCAAAAGCCGGGAAATCATTCGCTTTGATTGAACTTTGCTGCTCTATCGCAGAAGGCCAGGAGTGGTTAGGCTGGCAATGTGCCCAGGGGAAGGTCATGTACGTCAATCTCGAGCTTGACCGGGCCAGCTGCTTGCATCGGTTTAAGGACGTATACCAGGCATTAGGATGGCAGCCGGCTAATCTGGCCAATATTGATATTTGGAACCTACGTGGGAAGTCGGTACCAATGGATAAGCTGGCTCCTAAACTGATACGGAGAGCGCAAAAGAAGAATTATATAGCCATCGTGATAGATCCCATCTATAAAATCATTACTGGTGACGAGAATAGCGCAGATCAGATGGCGCATTTTTGCAACCAATTTGACCGGGTGTGTACGGAGCTGGGGGCGGCCGTAATCTACTGTCACCATCATTCAAAGGGCCTCCAGGGACAGAAACGCAGTATGGACCGGGCATCAGGCTCAGGTGTGTTTGCCCGGGACCCGGACGCGCTGCTGGACTACATAGAGCTGGACCTGACGGATGACTTTATGAAACAAGAGGAGAACAAAGCCGTTTGTGCAGTCTGTGAGGCATGGCTTGAAAAGCATGTGCCGGCCTGGGACGAGGAAGTCAGCCAGGATGATAGGTGCTCAGAAAAGCAGATGCTACCGGCGTGTGACAGGCTATTAGGCCAGGATAGGTACCAGGATATGCTCAAAGACGTGTACGCAGCAAGGCAGACCATCCAGCAGCGGACGGCGTGGCGTATTGACGGGACCCTGCGGGAGTTTCCTAAGTTTAAACCGGTAAACCTTTGGTTCACCTACCCGACGCACCAGATTGATGAGGACGGACTACTCAAGGACCAGGAGGCCGAGGGGGATAAGGCACCCTGGCAGCGGGCCATCGAGAAGCGAAAACCCAAAGAAGTTAAATCTGAAGAACGAAAAACGTCTATTGAGGTTGCTGTTAATAGTTGTAATTTTGGAGAGCAAGTAACGGTAAAAAACATAGCTGAATACTTGGGAGTTAGTGAAAAAACTGCCAGAAGAAGGATAAAAGAGCATGGCGATTTTACCATTTCAGAAGGCGTAGTTCTTAGAAAAGAGACAAGGACAAAAACAGAAAATTAACTTTTTGTCCCTAAGTTTTCACAAAAGACGAAATGAGGGACAAAAACAGAAAACAAGTATTTGTCCTTCAAAATGTCCTTAAGGATAAAAACAGGGACAAAAACACAAAAACATGTTTTTGACCGTAGGGACAAAAGTAGGGACAAAAACACTATATAAATATAAATTTTTGTCTGTCCCTCATGCGAGGGTCAGGGGAGGAAGTAAGGCGGGCTTAAGCTCTGCCCGCCCTACTCCTTCCTCCCTCTCCCTGACTAAAACAGAATGTCCGAATGGAATAAAAGTAAAAAATTAACAGGAGGTAAAAAATGGATATACCTACTCAAAAAAACATAACTGTGGTAAATGAGTTCAATGGCAAGTTTCGTATTAACGAATCATACCGGCCAATAGCTGCAGCTCTTATAAAAAAATATCCTGAGCTTAAGCATATAGCCGCGGAATCAATTTTATTTGTTGAAGATACCGAAAGTCTTAAGAAAGCAAAAAGCCAGACTGTCTTCGCTCAGATTGGGACCATTCCGGAGAAGTGGAGCGATATAGTATATCAAACTTCCGGACAGCCTTTTGAATATTTGATGGAGATTTACAGGTTAAATACTATGCAGATGAGCCAGGAACAGATTGTAGCCCTAATTTACCACGAACTAAGACACATTGGTACTGACGGTAAAATCATAGATCATGAAATTAACGACTGGATCAATATGGTGGAGAAGCTTGGAGTAGATTGGAATGTTACCAAAGGATCTATTCCGGATCTGCTGGATGTAGATGTGGACTGGGAGAGTATTACCGGGCCAGCCACCTTATTCCCGGCTGAATCCACTTTGAAGCTGGTGAAATAATGCGGACTGAGTTCTTTATGCCGATGCTACCGCCGACTAAAACACACCAAGAGAAGCAATGGAAAATAGTAAACGATAAAGTGATTTTTTACGAGCCAGCAGAATTGAAAGCTACCCGGACGAAGCTGCAGGCTCACCTGGCTGGGCATGTGCCGGTTGAAAAGTATACCGGTGCAGTACGTCTGGTAACAAAGTGGTGCTTCCCGATTACTGGCCAGCACCGGGATGGTGAGTACAAGGGGACTAAGCCTGATACAGATAATCTTCAAAAGATGCTTAAAGATATTATGACAGACCTTAAGTACTGGACAGATGATGCATTGGTGGCCAGTGAGATTATTGAGAAATTCTGGGCTCAGGTACCAGGAATTTATATAGCGATTGAGGAGGTATAAGAATGTTAATAGATTTACCAGAAATAGATTGGGAAGGAAAAGGCTGGACGATAGAGAATCAGGTGGAGAAGATCACGGAAGAATTTAACGAGGTCAAGGAGGCCGTGGAATTAGATAATCCGGTTGAGATAATCCGCGAAGCTTTGGACGTAATGCAGACCTGCAAGACTTTAATTGAAATGGTTATAGTGGACTGGGAAACGCCAGCAGGGAAACGTATGAAAATTGAGAAGTTCCTGGCTGATCATAAAGAAAAACTGGAAAGAAAAGAGTATCTAAGGAGGGAGGAACTTGAATCGTAATACTGAAATGTGCGTCGGACTATCACCAGGGGATAATCCTCAAGTGGTACCAAAAGAAAACAATCCGGGGCCTCCTGAGGGATTTGTAGATAACACGGTTTACCGATATAGGTTATTACCTGATGGTACCAAGGAACTTATAGGTACGATGCCGGCCTTCCCGGAAGGTTGGAACAACCCGGCGAACTTCAAACACCGGTCTGGGCAGGGCCGACCACAAAAAGAAAGTGAGGATGATATCATGAAGGGGATCAAGACTGATGAAAATACAAGAGCCGAAAAAGTAAAACAAGCCCAGGTATTGATGAAAAATGGTATGACCATGACTAAAGCAGCTGAAACGATAGGAATACCAGTGGGGACATTAGCTGGTTGGTTGAAACAGGAAAAGAAAAAACAGCAGACCCCGAACCCCGAACCGGTTACGGCCGCGAACCAGGAACCGGCTCAGGGCGTAGATAAGTCTGCTGTAAAAAGTGTAGAACAGCTCAAAACTGAGGTCAAGGATAGATTTACCGACGCTGACGATCAACCAATACCGTATGCTGTTAAGGTTAACTGGTCCGAGGCTTGGCCAAAAGCACAGGAATTATTATCTCAGGGTATGACCCAGGCAGCTGCAGCTGCTGAGCTGGGTATCTCAATTGACTCTCTGAGGCATAAAATTGAACGCGAGAGAAAGAAAATGAAAACGCCGGCAGTTGATCTTGATACGTTTAAGGTCCGTTGGATCAAGGATGTTATGTATGAAGAAGGTCTGGATCCAAGTGTGCAGATGCAGATTGTAGGAGCGATACAAGGGCTGCAGATAACCCAAGGGTAAGGCGTAGTTTGTTAATGATGCGAAGCAAGAAAGGAGAATTGATATGGCATATAAAAATCCTGTTCCTTAGGTTGAACCTGCAAATAAATTTAAGTTGATTGTAAAATTCACCTTTGAAGAAGACATGTCAATGCCAGATGCAGCAGAAGGGATTACAGACGTGATTCTTGAGGCAATAAAAGAAAACGGCGGCAAAATACCCGTATCGTGGATTGATTATGCAAAATAAATCCCGGCCATCCGGGGAAGGGAGGAAAAATTATGAAAAAGGTATTTGTTGGGAAGGAAGCTACTGTTTTAAACGGTAACTGTGCAGGAATCGCAGGTATGGTAGTAGGCGCTAACAGCGAAGACCGAACGGTAGAAATAAGAGTTGAAACAGGCACTTATATTGCTACCACTTACGATAATATAGCCCAAGATTAACGTCGCATTACAATAAAAATGCGAAGGAGGGAGGAGGATGTCAATAAATTCAGTAGATATAACCAGAGTAATTTGCCCCAGCTGTAAACAAACAATGCAGTACATCGAAGAAGATCACTTCTTCCGCTGTCCGACTTGCAATAGCGAATTCTGGGTACCCGACAAGTCTGTACCGTGTCCGGCCTGCGGCAAGCCGATGAAATACTTTCCAGAAGGGTGTTACCGGTGCACTGGATGCAAAGGTGAGTACTGGCCAGGCAAAGAACCGGGGTTAGATATTTGGCGGGATCCGAGCGCAGAGCCTCCCGAGCCCGGGGAAGAACTGAAGGCCAGATGTTATCATCGAGGGCAGACAGAGTTCAAAGGTGAAAGCAAAGGGCGCAAACGGAAAAAGCCGCCAAAGAGCCCCAAAGCTATTAGTGACAAGTATTTGGACCCTTATCCTTAGGGGGTATTGACAAAACAGTTGACAGTATGTATTATAAATATATCGCCGTGTGTCCACCGACATGCGGCTTGTTTTATTTACATACAAGCCTGGCGTAATGCCGGGCTATTTTTATGGGGATATTTACGTGGCGAAGGACTGGGCTAAAGAATTTTATAAATCAGGGGCATGGTTAAAGTGCCGGGCCAGCTACATAGTTGAGCGAATAAGTATTGACGGCGGGATGTGTGAGGAATGCGGGGAAGAGCTGGGGTATATCGTCCATCACAAGGTCCTACTGACTCCGGAGAACATTAGCGATCCTGAAATATCACTGAATCATAAATATCTTAAATATGACTGTAAGCGCTGCCATGACTATGAGGAAGCGCACTTTGTTAACAAGGATGACTGCAGGTGTAGATTCGATGCAGCGGGGCAGCCGGTGGAGGTAGCCCCCCCCCATAAATAAATAACTGTCAGTCCCACAGGGAC
>ENA-UOOK01003529-UOOK01003529.1-fermentation-metagenome-genome-assembly--contig:-NODE-3529-length-17686-cov-6.086325_pt1 | contig 17686 bp, 21 predicted proteins | sample MGYA00245777_ERZ724023 | MGnify/ENA primary metagenome ERZ724023 (study PRJEB28704, sample SAMN03018312) | fermentation metagenome | biome: anthropogenic terrestrial biome; feature: soil; material...
CCCAGTCCTGCGCGAAAACCCTGATCAGTTTGTGGCTTGCCCTTCACCTGCCGGTCCGAAGGGACGCGCTTTTATCTCTGTTATCGCAAGATAGCCTAATACCAGTCAATCACTATATATTGTAGTGGGCTTTTTAAAAGGATACAACGCAAAAAGCTTTGGACTGGAAACGGCTGGCGATCTTTTTCTACTGTTCGACCCAATTTAAGCCTCTATTTCACAAGAATGCTGTCTGAAGAAAACCGACCGGAGACGATGTTTCCGGTCGGTTTTTACTCATAATTTCATGTATTGGAACGTTTCCGACATATTTGCAACAAAATTCCATTGCCGTTCCATATAATTTTTCAATGCATAAGTGTTGTTTTGATAAAAAGTGTATAGCTCTACTAAATCCAAATCGCTGTTCAAATCTATTTTCTCAATCGCTTTTGCAGCGGCGTACCCACTTTCCATTCCTGCAGATATACCTTCGCCCATAGGGTTTAGAAATCCTGCTGTTTCACCGGCAAACAGCACTTTCCCATTTCCGTATTCTATAGGACAGCCAGATATAATGTGTGGCATAAGCCATTTTTCCGCTTTTTCTTGTTCTTTAATTCTTGCGTTGTGATGTTTTCCCATATAAGCAATAAATTCAGAATAATAATGTTCAATTTTACTTGTATCCTTAACAGACACGCCAAAAATCAGGTAATCATCTTTTACGTTAAACCATGCATCATATTCCGATAAATGGGGCTGTAAATAAGCATAAAAATAATGGGGATCCAAATCAATGGAACCTTTATTGAAGGTTTGGTAAGTAGTTATATAGCTTTGCGGTGTATGTACAAGTTTTCGCTTAACAGAGCCTACAACACCGTCACACAAAATAACCATTTTTGCTTTTTCAGAGTAAAGATATGCGCCCTTGAGATTTACAAGAACATAGTTTTCCTGTTCCTCACATGATAGGGCGGCGGTTTCATCACGTAACTCGGCGCCGACTTCGGCAGCCTTTGTCGCCAGCCAGTAATCAAAGGAACTGCGCCATATATTTAAGCCTTCCTGTTCAAAATGGTACTCTTGGCCTTTATCATTGGTAAAAATCATGCCTCGGTTATCGGTCGGAGCACACATGGTAAACTCCGGCGTATCTTCGTCAAAGAATTGCCGGACTAAATCCATTGACTTCTTTATTAGGATGCCGGAACAGGATTTATTTCTTGGTATCTTGAATTTTTCAACTAATAGTACTTTATACCCGTTGCAGGCCAATTCTCGTGCGGCGGTACAGCCTGCTGTGCCTGCGCCGATGATTATTACATCATACATTTTAGTTTCCCCCAATGAAAAATTATGTAAATAATTAGCAACTCATATTCTTGTTTATAGCTATCATACCATACATTACGGCACGTTTCTATCGCCCTTGCAAGCATGTATGTGTCAAGTTGGTTGATATTCAATAGCGTTGTTGATATCATTCGTGTTTGCGTATATACTGTGATAAAGATAATTTATGGAGGAATACAAATGCTTGATTATATATTCGTACAGCAGACCGTAGAAAAATGGAGAATTTCCAGGCGTAGAATACAGAAGCTCTGTGAAGAAAACAGGATTGACGGAGCGGTTCGCTTCGTTCATGTATGGGCAATTCCAAAGTATGCGGAAAAACCTGCCGATGCGAGAAAAAAGAAAATAGATAAAGGAGAAAATTATGCCAAATAGAGTTTTAATTATAGACGATGATACAGAGCTTTGTGCATTGATGCAAAAATGTGCAGCGCAAGAGGGATTGGAGTCTGATGTGGTCTATACAGGCAAGTCCGGATTGTCAAAATTAGCGGAATGTAAAGATGTGTATTGCCTTGTGATTTTAGATATTATGCTACCCGGTATGAACGGTTTTGAAGTTTTATCTGAAATACGAAAGAGCAGTACGGTTCCGGTTCTTATGCTTACAGCCAAAGGAGATGAGATTGATAAAGTGACAGGTCTGCGCCTTGGTGCTGACGATTATCTGACAAAGCCCTTTAGCATCAATGAACTGATGGCACGCATGGACTCCCTGATACGGCGGTACACGACATTTAATCAGGCTTCACCGCCTGATATTCTTAATCTTAAAAATATGGCGATTGACAAGGAAAACCGAACTGTCTGTGTAAACGAAGAATCCGTTGACCTCACAGGCAAGGAATTTGATTTACTGGTATTTCTGGCCTCTAACAAAGGACGTGTATTTACAAAAAAACAGATTTATATGCAGGTTTGGGAGGATGAGTATGCCTTTGATGATAACAATATTATGTCCTTTATAAGCAAACTTCGGAAAAAGATTGAGCCAGATGCGGAACACCCTTTTTATATCCTGACAGTGCATGGTGTGGGCTATCGTTTCAACAAGGAGGCGTAGCACATGAATTGGACATTGTTTTTCTTTTGCTCAACCCTTATATGTATTTGCATAATTGCATATCTGGCTGCAAAGCTCTGTCGTGTCAAGGAGCAGCTCCTCATTATTAAGGATGCCTTGGAAGATATTAAAAAAGGAAACTTAAATCGCCGTATCCTTACACGAAAAAGCGATATGACAAAAACGATTTGTTACAATATCAATGAAATAGCAATAAACGATCAGGCACAGCTTATACGGCTGAAACAATCGGAGCAAGCCTATAAACGTCTTATGACCAGTCTTTCCCATGATGTGAAAACACCTCTGACCTCCTTAGTCGGATATTTGGAAGCCATACAGGAAAAGATTGTGACAGGAGAAGAAAAAGAGGAATATATTCGTGTGGCTTTAGAGAAAGCCCACCACCTGAAAGACTTTGTAGAATCACTATTTGAGTGGGTGAAACTTGATGCCAAAGAGCAGGTTTTCCAATTTGAAATCTGTGATTTGAATGAAGTTACTCGTCATATAATAGCAGATTGGATACCTATGCTTGAGGATAATCAATTTAGCTATGAAATTGATATTCCTGATAAAGAATGCAAAATGAAGTTAGACTGTAATGCTTATATGCGTATACTTAACAACCTGTTCCATAATGCACTTTTGCACAGCGGAGGCGATAAAATCGGTTTTCAGATTTTAGAAAAGGTAACCGAAGTGAATATCATTGTGACAGACAATGGAAAAGGAATATCTGAAAAGGATCTGCCTCATATTTTTGAACGGCTGTACCAAGGGGATGAATCCCGTAAAGTCAGCGGAAATGGTCTTGGATTATCCATCGTCCGGGAACTTGTTGCAGTACATGGTGGTACAATTTATGCAGAAAACTTGCCGCAAAGCGGTACAATATTTTCAATAATGCTTCCAAAAGCCCTGTAAGAATACAGGGTTTTTCTTTTTCAAAACAAGAAATAAACAAGATATCGGCAAGGTTTTGGCAAGGTTTCTTTGCTATACTAAAAAACAGAAAGGAGAACACTTATGTGGACAATTATACAAACGGAAATATCGAAATTGAAACATAAAAAAATGCTATCAGCTATTTTTATTTTAACAACATTGCTGGCTGTTTTGGCCATTGAGCGAGCCTGCAGTATTTCAAGAAGCAGCAGCTACATGGACAGCTTTGGAGATTTATATACAATTACGTTGTCTGGAAAAATAGTTAAGAGAGGAGAACAAAATGGATAATTTGATGATTGAAACTCGGCAGTTGACAAAAGTGTATGGGGAGCAAACTGCCGTAAATAAAGTAAATCTCCATGTACAAAAAGGACGCATTTACGGTTTGCTTGGTCGAAATGGGGCAGGTAAAACCACGATTATGAAAATGATTTTAGGACTTACCTCCGTCACCTCCGGCGAGGCCTTTGTTTTTGGTCAAAACATCAAGGGCAACGAAAAACGTATTTATCCCCGCGTCGGGGCAATTATCGAAACGCCCGGTTTCTACCCTAATCTGACGGGAACGGAAAACCTTGAAATCTTTGCAAAACTGCGGGGAACCTCAAAACCGAACGCCGTGAAAGAAGCACTTGAAGTTGTGGGCTTACCCTATAAGGACAAAAAGATTTTCAGTAAATATTCTTTGGGTATGAAGCAGCGCCTTGGAATCGCCAATGCCATCTTGCATGACCCTGAACTTCTCATACTGGATGAACCGACAAATGGGCTTGACCCTATCGGCATTGCTGAAGTCAGAAAATTCATCCGGGATTTATGTGTGGAGCGTGGAAAAACAATTTTAATATCCAGTCATATTCTTTCCGAAATTGCCTTGCTGGCAGATGATATTGGGATTATTCATAATGGCATTTTGCTGGAAGAAAACAGCTTGGCAGAGCTTCAGAAGAAAAACGGAAAGTATATCCTGCTGCAAGTTTCCGATACGGCAAAGGCCGCTCTGATACTGGAACGTAGGTTTCATGTAAAAGAATATTCGGTACAGGATGACCACACGCTGCAGCTCTATGATACCAGCGTTAATATGGCTGAAATCAACAGAACGCTGATGATGGAGAACATTTCAGTCATAAGTTCACAGCTTTGCAATGACACTCTGGAGGACTATTTTAAAAAGGTCACAGGAGGAGAGGGCATTGCTTAGTCTTATTCAAACGGAGTTTTTAAAGCTCCGTAGAAGAAAATTTATAGGAGTCATGCTCCTTGCCGCACTCCTTATGCCTCTGGTTGGTATATTTTACTTTAGCACATCAGGCGGATCAGAGATCAGTCCTATGCAGTTTTACAAGTGGACAGCATTTTCTTATACACCGTGGATTATCCTGCCCCTTGTGCTTGGAATGTTGTGTACCATGCTGATGTACGATGAAAACCAAAATGATATGTTAAAGCAGCTTTGGATTGTGCCAGTTAACAGGATGGGATACTTTTTTAGCAAATTTGCAGTGGTTATGCTCTACTCAATTTGCTTTATGTCGATTACAGCAATTAGCTCCATTTTATCGGGTATTGTACCGAGAATAATTGCATTTACAAGCGACAGCGTTTCTTTTTTGTTTATCAAGTGCTTGGAAATCGGAATTTTAACGCCTTTCGCCATGATACCTGTACTTGCTGTCGCCGCTTCGCAGAAGGGCTATATCCTGCCGGTATGCGTGACCATCGTTTATACGTTTCTTGGTTTTATTTTGCTGATGGTGAATATGTACATCCATCCTCTTTCCAGCACGACTGTCATTATCATGCGGAACATTGATGGGGTCGTTATGAACGAGCCTATACACATAGGTAAAGCCTTTTTATGCATCGGCATATGGGGAGCCGTCTCAACGGTTTGGGCAAGGGTTGCACTGAGCAAAGGAAAGTAGGTGAATTAAAATGAAAACCCTTTTATGGGCGGAACGATTAAAGCTGAAACGCTCAAAAATATTATGGATTGCAGTTTTTTCAGTTATTATGGTTTCATTTATCGTATTTATGCAGGGGCAATTTACGTATAACGGTAAGCGTTACGTGGATGGTGTCGGATGGTTTATGACTGCGACACAATCTTTGGGGAGTTTGTATGTGTTTCCTGCAATTATTGCCTTAATGGGCAGCTATATGATTTGCCGGGAGGATCAGGACGATACTATGAAATCCCTCACCCTTATTCCTGTCAGCGTTTCCCAATTAGTAGGGGCAAAGCTGATTGTCACAGCAACTTTTTCTATTGTCCTATATGCTTTCCTGTTTGTGGTTACATTGACGGTAGAAGCGGCACTTCATATCTTTTTGCTTGATTTAGGCACGGTGCTGGGTTTTGCTAAAATATATCTCTTAGAGGGAATCGGATTATTTCTCGCTGTATCTCCCATCATTGCCATTGTATACAGGCTAAAAAAGGGGTACTGGCTTGCTTTAATATTCGCTGAAATCTATTCGTTCCTCGGCCTCTTTATCGGGATACAAGGCACAATGCGCTCTATTTATCCAATTACAGCGGCCTTTTGTGTGGCAGGCTACTATGAAACAACACCTCTTCAATTGGCAATCAGTGTTTTTAGTCTGCTCATTTGCGGTGTTGTATCGTTACTGATTTTACGAGGTCTGAAAAGGTTTAAACAAAAAGTATATTAACAAGATAATTATAGTTATTTTTAAGTGAAAAAGCAGCACCCGCCAAATAAAAAAACGGTGTTTTGGTGGGGCTTCCAATATGCCTAAATATAATCACAGCCCCCTCCAAACCCGTTAAGTTTGGGGGGATTTTTATGTTGGTCAATACAGACTACATCGTTGCACATTTGCTGCAACGTCATTAGGTTATCTATATAACCAATCTTTACATAGGTGATTTGCTAAAAAAGTCTATGTCCCTCCACTTCTTGTCCTTCGTTTTCGCCAACCAACGAAAATCCAGGAGGACAAGAGAATGTCAGAGAACAAAAAATATACCATCGTTTTATCAGGAACAGCTGGCGGCGCTGTGGGTAGCTCTCCAATCTTTACCGGAGAATGAACGCTCCCTCATTGATGAACTGTTTTTCAATGAGAAAAGTGAGCGTAAGTTGGCTTCAGAGCTTGGTATTCCCCGTATGACACTGAACTTTCCATCGGTACTATTGCCAAAGAATCAGTTTGCATAGCACCTCGAAGCTGGGCTGCTTACGCTCGTTCTCCAGTGTTATTTTGTATCGGCCTGTTATACCAATGTGCTCGGCAAGCTTCTCCTGTGTCAAGTTGGCTGATATTCAATAGCGTTGTTGATATTATTCGTGTTCGCGTATATACTGTGATAAAGATACTTTATGGAGGAATACAAATGCTTGATTATATATCCGTACAGCAGACCGCAGAAAAATGGGGAATTTCCAAGCGTAGAATACAGAAGCTCTGTGAAGAAAACAGGATTGACGGAGCGGTTCGCTTCGGTCATGCGTGGGCGATTCCAAAGGATGCACCAAAGCCTGCCGACGGCAGACTGAAAGAGAACAGGAAAAAGGAGTGATAAATTTCATGCATCAAATTATGGTTATTGAAGATGATCCGGTTATTCAGGAAGAGTTATCGGTGCTTCTAAAAAGTAATGGCTATGAAGTAATCCTGCCAAAGGGTTTTTTTAATATTATTAGTGAAATACAGAAAAGCCCTCCACATCTGATTTTATTGGATATCAACCTGCCAGTGCAGGACGGCTTTAAAATTTGTTCGGAAATACGCACATTTTCTAATGTTCCGATTATCTTTGTCACAAGCCGTAATACAGATATGGATGAGTTGAACAGTATCATGCTTGGCGGTGATGATTTTATTACCAAGCCGTACAATACTTCCATTTTGCTGGCTCGTATTGCATCACTGTTAAAACGCACCTATGCTTCAGAACACGCAGAAGTTATGACCTTTGGAGAAGTAACACTGCATTTGGGAAACAGCAAAATCGAGCATCAAGGAAACTCGGTAGAGCTGACGAAAAACGAACTGAAAATCATGGCGTTTCTTTTTCGTAATGCGGGAAAAATTGTTCCCCGTGCGGATTTAGTGGAATACCTTTGGGACAGCCAGCTTTATGTGGATGACAATGCCCTCAGTGTAAACATTACGAGAATCCGGGAAAAATTAAAGCAAATCGGGGTAACGGATTTTATCCAGACGAAGCACCGACAGGGGTATTTGATATGAGGTATAAAGAGTATCTAAAAGATCAGCTCCCTGCTATCGTTACACATATTCTATCCATGCTTTTCTGTGTAGTTTTCTTGTCGGCAATCGATATGCAGGCAAGTATACTTTTGATTCTACTTGTTTTCTGGATTCTGATTGCCGCAAGCTATATTCATATCCGTTTTTTTTTACGGAAAAGGTATTTTGCAGAGCTTCTTTTACAGCTGGAGCGGTTGGATAAAAAATATTTGATTTCTGAGGTTATGGAGCATCCCATACTGACAGAAGATAAAATTTACTATCACCTCCTAAAAGCTGCAAATAAGTCCATGATGGAGCAGGTATCGGAATCCAAACGAGAGCGTAAGGAGTACAAAGAGTACATTGAGCAATGGATACATGATGTAAAAACACCTATTTCAGCCATGAAACTCATATGTGAAAACAATAAATCCGATACTACAAGGAAGCTGATGGCAGAGATGGAAAAGGTCAGTCACTACACGGATCAGGCGCTTTATTATGCAAGAAGCGAAAATGTAGAAAAGGATTATTTGATAAAAGAAGTTTTGCTGTCAGAAATGATACACGCTACTGTTGCGGAGAATAAGCAGATGCTGCTTCAAAACCATGTTTCGGTGGAAGTAAAGAATTGTGACTATACGGTTTATACCGATGAAAAATGGATTGGCTTTATCTTGAATCAGCTGATTGCCAATACGGTGAAATACAGTGAAAAAGAACCTCAAATTATCTTTGAAGCAGATTCCAAACAAGGACAGATACTTTTAATGCTTCGGGACAACGGTATTGGGATCTTAGAGAGTGACCTACCCCGTATTTTTGAAAAGGGCTTTACAGGAGAAAACGGAAGAATCGGAAAAAGCTCCACAGGGATCGGTTTGTTCTTGTGCAAACGGCTTTGTGAGAAGCTGGGCATCGGCATTGCCGTAAAGTCCAAGCCCGGACAAGGAACAACGGTAGAGCTGTATTTCCCCAAAGGAGATTTTGTGAAAGTGCAGGAGTGAATTTCCTGCACTTCTTACATTTCTGTAAGAACTTTGTAAGAAAAGTAGATACAATGAGCATTTCTTATTCGTTAAAATGAATGTGAGGTGAAAAACATGAATCAACTTCTAAGGATTGAACATATTGAAAAATACTACGGCAATAAAGGCAACCTTACCAAAGCCCTTGATGATATCAGCTTTGAAGTGCAAAACGGTGAATTTATTGCCATTATGGGGGCTTCCGGTTCTGGAAAGACAACTTTGCTGAACTGTATTTCTACCATTGATACCGTCAGTGCAGGCCATATTTTATTAAGCGGCACTGATATTACAGAAATCAAGGAAAAAGAACTTGCCCGTTTCCGCAGAGAAAATCTTGGGTTTATCTTTCAGGATTTCAACCTGCTGGATACACTCACGATCAGCGAAAATATCGCAATGGCCTTGACCATCAACAAGGTGCCGGCAGGAGAAATTGATACTCGTGTAAAGCAGATGGCTGAAAAACTGGATATCGTGCCGATACTGGATAAGTTTCCTTATCAGGTTTCAGGAGGTCAGAAGCAGCGCTGCGCCTGTGCAAGAGCCATGATTAACAATCCCAAGCTGATACTGGCAGACGAGCCGACCGGGGCATTAGACAGCCGCTCGGCGCAGATGCTCCTGACAACAATTCAAACCATGAACCAAGAGCTTGGCGCAACCATCCTGATGGTAACCCATGATGCTTTTACAGCAAGCTATGCAAAGAGAATTTTGTTCCTAAAGGACGGTCAGATTTTTACGGAAATCCTGCGTGGGGAACAAAGCAGAAAGCAATTGTTCGGGAAAATCCTTGATGTGATGACACTGCTGGGAGGTGATTTGTCCGATGTACGTTAGGCTGGCTTTGCGCAACGTAAAGCGTTCCGCAAAGGATTATTTAATTTACTTTGCTACGATTACTTTATGTGTGGGTATATTATTCTCCTTTCTTTCCGTGGCGTTTTCGCCAGATATTGCAGACCTTGCTGAAAATATGGCGAATTTTCAATCGGCGCTTATTGTATTATCTGTTTTTTTAATGAGCATGTTCTCTTTCTTGATAAGTTATGCAATGAAATTTATTGTCAAAAGGAGAAAAAAGGAGTTTGGTACCTATGCTTTACTTGGAATGGAACGCAAATTTATTTCTAAAATGTTTTTAATTGAAAATTTATTAATGGGCATTGGTGCATTGTTCATAGGGTTGCCTATTGGATTATTGCTGTTTCAAATCCTGAATACAATTATTATGAGTATTTTTGACAGCCCATACCATATAACAGTTGGTACTTCTATACCGGCAGTACTGTTAACCCTGCTCTTGTTTTTTGCTCTATATGGTGTTACAGCAATCCGATGCGGCAGTAGAGTTTCCCGCATGAAAATAAAGGATCTTATCTATGGCGATCGATACAATGAAGTTCCTATGATAAAAGGGCGAAAAGCTTGGCTGATATTCATTCTTACTTCTGTAAGTATGATTGTTTTGGCATGTATTTTGATGGTAAGAGCCTTATCTCAAAGCAGTAATTCCGCATTCATTATCATTTCTATAGCCGTTGTGAGCTTTATGGCAGGCGTTTATATACTTCATGCAGGATTACCTATATTTCTTACCTTTTTAAGTGAACATGCTGTAGAATGGCGTTACAAAGGAACAAATTTATTTTTAGCCGGACAGATTAAATCTAAGGTGAATACGACATCAAAAACATTGGCGGTATCGGCTGTGTTGCTTGCTTTAGCTCTTGTCTTTCTCGTGATGGGAATGTCAATAGGCGCTGCCTATAAAAGTAATATTGTATATGAGGCTCCTTTTGATATAACCGTTGCAATTGATGCCGATGTAAGTAGTTTTGACGATGTCATACACTTTATCGAAACGAAAGCAGATATTAATAAACATTTGGAATACAAGATTTATGAGTATCAAGATGATTTTTGGGAAAATGCACCAATTATACGTTTGAGCGATTATAATCACCTTCGTCAAATTATTGGATTAGATGCAAAAACAATGAATTCAGATGAGTTTATTGTTCATTCAGACACATGGGATGTGCGTAAAGAAATCCAAGCAAGATTGCTGGAGAATCCTGAAATCAATATAACAGGCAAGGCCTTGTATAATACGAAGCCCATATACAGTGAACCCTTTGAGCAATTCAGAACAAATGGCAACCGTGGATATATTATAGTGGTACCGGACGATGTATGTGAACAACTTCCATCCTATAAATCCCGGTTAGCGGTGAGCACAGAATCACCTGCTGCTCAAGATTTAAAAGGCGAGCTGACACAATATGTAAAAGAGAGCTGGAAGCCTGCACTTACAAGTCAGTCCTACGATGAAAAGATAACAATGTATGTCGGAGTGAAATCATGGAGTATAGCCAATGGGCTGACCGGACTTGCTACATTGTCTTTTGGAGCAATCTACATCAGCCTGATATTGTTTCTTGTGATAGGTACGCTGCTGTCCTTACAGCAGTCATCTGAGGATACCGAAAATAAATACCGGTTTTCCTTGCTTAGGAAATTAGGAACAAACGAATCGGATGTATTGCTTTTAATGCGCAAACAGATCTCCTTTTATTTTGCATTACCGGCTATTTTACCTGCAATGTTTCTAATATTTATCGGAATTATCATGAATCAGTCGTTTGGACATTTAATAGCCAAAGAGAATATATTTTTATTTTACACCGGAGTATCTTTTATCATATTTGGCGTTGTATACGGAGCTTATTTAATTCTGAGCTATACTGTTTTCAAAATGAGTATGGTAAACGGTTCTGTTGCAGGAGGTGATTTATCCGATGTACGTTAAGTTGGCCTTACGCAACGTTAAGCGTTCCGCAAAGGATTATTTGATTTATATATAAAAAGTGAGTAGCAATGTCTGAGTGTATTTTAATAATAGGCATTACCCGCCAATAAAAAAAACGGTGCTTTGGCGGGCGTTTCAATATGCTTTATAGAAGTGCAGTTCCCTCCAAACCCGTTAAGTTTGGGGGGATTTTTCATGTGTTGGTCAATACAGACTACATCGTTGCACATTTGCTGCAACGCCATTAGGTTATCTATATAACCAATCTTTACGTAGGTGATTTGCTAAAAAAGTCTATGTCCCATATGGGTAAACTGTACTTGCCAACACGAACCAGCAGGACATATTGAGTATGAATTAATATGCAAGAGCGTACAAAAGGACTTCTATGTCTAAGTATGCTCTTTTTGTTTTCTACCGCATAATGCCCCGGTGCCGGTCACCACCTCTTGTCCTTCGTTTTCGCCAACCAACGAAAATCAAGGAGGACAAGAGAATGTCAGAGAACAAAAAATATACCATCGCTGTAAAACGGCAGCGTGTAGAGGTCAGCGATGCCATCTACTGTGTCTACTATAAAGAGCGGGAAGCGGAACGCTATCAGAACAAGCTGTGGGTGGCTCTTCGATCATTGTCGGAGGATGAACGCTCCCTCATTGACGAACTGTTTTTTAATGAGAAAAGCTAGTCACAGATTGCCAAGAGCATTGGGGTCAACCAATCTACCATCAGTCGTAGGCTTTCAAAGATTCTGTCCAAGCTGAAAAGTTTAATAGAGAAATAGCTGGACAGTAAGCAGCACCCGTACTTTTATCATAGAAAAGGGCGGGTGTTGCTGTTGATATCTAATTTTTATTGCGGTAAAGTGAAGTTTACAAAAGAGGACACAAAAAGCGAGGAATAAATTTACTTACCATAGTATGATTTTCACAAGGAGGTGAAGAAATGGAGTGGCTGAAGAAATTAAGCAGTACGATTAAATATATCGAAAACAACTTGGATGATGAGATTTCCTGTGAGGAAGCGGCAAAAATAGCATGCTGTTCATCTTACTATTTTCAGCGGATGTTTACCTATGTAGCGGGCATGACCCTGTCTGAATACATCCGCCGCCGTAGAATGACACAGGCCGCTTTTGAATTGCAGTCAACCGATATTAAGGTATTGGATGTTGCACTGAAATATGGATACACTTCCCCAACATCCTTTAACCGTGCATTTCAAAGTGTTCATGGAATTCCGCCTGCTTTGGCAAAATCCCAAGGGAGTGTGCTTCATGCGTATCCTCCCATTCAGTTTTCAGTAAAAGTCACAGGAGGTGAACCTATGCCATATCGCATGGAAGAAAAAGAAACGATGAGAATTGTGGGTATCCGCATTCCGCTGACAGAGGACATGGAGGAAAACAAGAAACTGGTTCCGCCTTTTTGGAACAGGGCATTACAGGATGACCGGTTTGCAGAAATCTGTGAACTGTCGAATCAAATTCCTGGGGCAGTGCTGGGAGTTACGGTATACCAAAGTCCGGATGAAATTTATTACTATATTGCGGCTGCTACCGATCAGCCTGTACCTGCAGGAATGTTCGAATATGAAATACCGGGAGCCACATGGGTGGTTTTTGAAAGTGATGGACGTTTCAAAGAATCCATTCAAAATATTTTCAGACGTTTTCTGACAGAATGGCTCCCGTTCTCAGGGTATACCTATGCAGAATTGCCGGACATTGAAGTCTATCCCATTAGTAAAGATAAACAACAAGAGGGGCATTCCGAAGTATGGATTGCAGTAAAAAAGGAAAAGGAGATTTGAAAGATGGAATACAAAATTGAAATCAGAGATATTGAACCGGTACGAGTTGCTTTTCTACAATACAAGGGAATTGCAACGGAGGCCAACAAGGTTTTCCCCGGCGTTTTTCAATCTATCAAGGGGAAAACAAACGGTGCGCCGTTTGTTTGCTATTATGAAATGAATCCGGAAACAAAAATAGGGGTAATGGATTTATGCGTTCCAACGGAGGAATCACCAAGTAAAAGTGGAATCGAAGTAAAAGAACTGCCCCAGATCAAAGCAATCAGCGTTACACATGTGGGTTCTTATGAAACCTTGCATCATGCCTATGCCGCCATTGACCAATATGCTGCGGAGCATAAGCTGCAACTGCAGCCGCCATTCAGGGAGGTTTTTGTAAAAGGTCCGGGAATGTTTCTGAAAGGAAATCCATCCGGGTATATTACCGAAGTCCTGTTTCCAATCAAGGAGGACTGACATGAGCGCTATTCAAGCTGAAAATGTAATCAAAAAATACAAGAATGGTGTTCAGGCGTTAGATGGCTTGAGCTTGACTGTAAAGGACGGGGAGATTTTCTCCCTCTTAGGGCAAAACGGCGCCGGAAAATCAACGCTCATTCATATTCTGACTACCTATTTGGCTCCAACCTCCGGTCTTGTTACCATGTTCGGAAAGGATATTTACCGGGAAGCATCTGAAATTCGCACACAAATATCCTGTGTGGCACAACGTACTTCCATTGATACACATTTGTCTCTTACGGAAAATATGATGTTTCAGAGCAAGCTCTACAAAGTGCCGAAAGACGAAGCGAAAACAAGAATGGAAATCTTGATTGCCTGCTTTGGATTAGAACGGTATTTAAAATATCCGGTCTCTTCTTATTCCGGCGGTGTAAAAAGACGGCTTGATATTGCGCTGAATATGATGTCAAACCCAAAGATTCTATTTTTAGATGAACCAACGGTTGGTATGGATATTCAATCCCGTATGGCCATGTGGGATATGATGAAGAAAATAAGGACTGACTTTGGTACTACTATTTTTCTGACAACACATTACTTAGAGGAAGCAGATCAGTTAAGCGATACTATCTGCATTATGAAAAACGGAAAAGAAATCATTCAGGGTACTCCACTTGCACTTCGGGAGTATCTGCGAAAAGACATTCTAAGGATTAGCTTTTCCTCAAAAGAAGAAGTGAAAAACTGTTTTCAGCCCTTAAAAAGTATCCTCGCTCTGGAAGAATCCGATTTGCGGCAGGACAAAATTATTACCGGCCTAAAGAACGGACATATAGATTTGGAAAAAGCAAGCCGTTGGCTGCTGGATCATGAAGTTCCATTCTTGGGGATAGAAATTGTGCAGCCTACCTTGGAGGATATTTTTCTTAGGCTCACCGATGATAGCGGAAAGGGGGCTTGCTAATGAGTGTTTTGACTCTGCTGTATCGCAATATAAAGTGGCGGTTCCACAATGTTTTTACCATCGTCATTACTATTTTACAGCCTATGCTTTGGCTTGTTTTATACAGTGCTGTTGCCGGACAGTCCATGCAGGGAATTGGGATCGAAAACTATACGGCATTCATTCTGCCCGGACTGGTCGTATTAGTGAGCTTTGGAGCCTGCAGCAGCAGCGGCATTATGAATTATCTGATGAAAGCGGACAACAGCTTTTACCGGGTGTTGATTGCGCCGGTGAAAAGAAGCTCCATTGTGCTGGGGCAGATATTAGAAGCGGTATTGTGTACATTTCTTGAAGTTGCCATTATGTTTATAGTCAGCCTGTTCTTTTCGGTAAGAATTGCTTCCGGCTACCTGGGATTACTCTTTATAGTTTTGATCGTATTTATGACAGCCTTCTTTATGTCCGGACTGACTTACGCAATCAGCCTCTGCCTGCCCAACGAGGTGATCTATGAAACGGCAATGAACACGGTGGTTCTGCCTGTCTTCTTTCTAAGCACTGCATTATTCCCAGGAGATAAATTGTCCGGCGGACTGGCCATTGCAGTGAACCTAAATCCTTTTACCCATGTCATTAATGCCTTACGAGAGTTAATTGTGCAAGGAAATATTGTGACAAAGAACATTTTGTTTGTCCTTACACTCCTCGCCCTAATGTGCTGTATCAGCTTTCTGTGGGCAAACAGAAGATTAAGAAAAGAAACCAGCTTGTAACGACATAATCCCTATGCCGCTATTGCAGAAATCGCCCTCGCCGTTTTTGGTAAGATACACAGGCTCACCGGAGGTTTTGCACAAAGCCGCAATTTCATTGTAGTTCTGCCTGATGCTTGCGGAAGGGTTAATCTGCATGATACCAACTCTCTATAGTAATATTATGACTGTATTATACTCATTTAATGCTATGAAAGCAATCGATAATTTGCCTACATCCTTTGTGTATTTCCATTCTTTTTTATTAGACACATCATATACTTGACCAAAATAAAGCATATATGCGTGCCGATTTGTAAACTTAATGATACTTACGGTATGTATCTTGACAAGGCGCAAGAGCGAAGTATAATATATACATACCAAATGAATGTTAAGTAAAAGGAGGTCCCCTTGTGGCGCGAAATAAATATCCGGAAGTGACTGTAGAAAAGATTTTAGATGTAGCACAGCGGCTTTTCTTGAAAAAGGGATATGATGAAACAACCATTCAGGATATAGTCAATGAACTGGGCGGATTAACAAAAGGGGCAATTTATCATCACTTCAAATCAAAAAATGAAATCATGGACGCTTTGAGTAATAAGATGTTCCTTGAAAATAACCCATTCGATACCATTAGAAGCCGCAAAGACTTGAACGGGATTCAAAAAATGAAAATGGTAATGATGTTGAATCAGTCTGACGAAGATCGAATGAAACTGTCAAAGCAAGCTATTCCTATCTTAAAAAATCCTCGCATTTTAGCAAGCATAATTGAATCCAACAGGAGCTTACTAAGCCCATTTTGGCTTGAACTTCTCGAAGAAGGGAACAAAGACGGTTCTATTCATACGCAATACGCAAAGGAAATAGCCGAGCTAATTCCTTTGCTTGAATTGTGGCTGATGCCATCCATTTATCCTGCAAGTGCAGAGGAAATGCAGCATAAGTTTTCTTTCATTGGTGAAATGCTAAATAACATGGGCGTTCCCTTAATTGATGATGAAATCATGGACAAGATATTTCAATGCTTTTTGGAAATTGAAAAGGCAGAGTAAAGTAAAAATATTAAAGGAGTGAGATTAACTATGAGCAAATCATTAGCCGTATCAACAAAAGAGTTGACAAAGGCATTTAACGGAAAGGAAGTCGTACACGATTGCAATACATCTGTTGAGCAAGGGAGCATTTACGGGTTCTTGGGTAAAAACGGAGCAGGAAAAACCGCCTTTTTTAAAATGCTCTTGGTCTTTTCTTACACGGTCATTTCCATGCTGTTATGCGGCGTGGCCGTATTAACTATTTTCTTTACGACAGAAATCATGTTCCCTCTATGCGCTGAAGCGTATGAGGGATCGAGGGAGAATGTAGACTCAATGGAACTTATTTTTATCCACGGACTTGGACAAGTTTCATCAAGCTGGAATGAAACTACATCTCATTTGTCAGATCATATACGGGCAAATTGCCTTGATTTGTACGCCTTATGCGAAGATAAAGAGATAACATACGGTAACTTGTATCGTGCATTTGAAAAATACTGCGGAGATACCGCTGCACCGCTGAATATATGCGGTATCTCGCTGGGGGCAGTTCTCGCATTGAACTATGCCATAGATCATAAAGAAAAGGTAAAGTCGTTGGTGCTGATTGCTCCGCAGTACAAAACGCCCCGCTTACTTCTACGCTTACAGAATGTAATTATCCGCATTATACCGGAACGCTTTTTCCGGAAACAGGGGCTTTTGAAAAGAGACATTATTCGAATTACAAACTCAATGATGGGTTTGGATTTTAAAAATAGGTTAAGAGATATTTCTTGTGCAACCGTAGTAATTTGCGGCAGCAGAGATAAAGCAAACATAAAAGCTGCAAATTATGTAGCGTGTAATATTCCAAATGCGGAACTTTATCTGATTGAGAATGTAGGGCATGAGGTAAACACAGATGCCCCGCATAGATTAGCAACCATTCTCAATGCGTTTTTTGGGGGAAAATAGAATATGCTGACAAGCACATAGCTATTGTGTCCTTTCTGTAAAGCGGTATAAACCATTATTGTGCTGTCAATGCCTGTACCCATATTTCTAAATACTTGATAGGGTATTTGGGAGATTATTCCAAAAATTGCTAATCTCCCTAAACCTCCTGTCGAATACCATTAGACTATTTTACAGGACTTATGCAGTTAGTGGATAATAACTCCAATTCCAAAGACGCAAATCAATAAAAGTTGGCCATAAATTTTGAAAAAGACTTGCAAACAACGTCACTGTTGTGTCAAAATAGAATTGGATTTGC
>ENA-UOOK01003530-UOOK01003530.1-fermentation-metagenome-genome-assembly--contig:-NODE-3530-length-17681-cov-10.565301_pt1 | contig 17681 bp, 10 predicted proteins | sample MGYA00245777_ERZ724023 | MGnify/ENA primary metagenome ERZ724023 (study PRJEB28704, sample SAMN03018312) | fermentation metagenome | biome: anthropogenic terrestrial biome; feature: soil...
CAAATGAAATCAACTACACCTGAAGGACAAGTTAGAACTTCTGATGGTATTATCGTTGTTGGTGTCCTTCCAAATAGATTTGAAGGGGTAGAAAATAAATTCTATCGAGATGGCGAATATATTGATTTATTAGCTGGCATTGAAGCATTTAACGGTAATGGTTTAGATATTACAGATGCTATCAAAGTTTCTTGGAGTGCTGGTTTTAACCCTTATAACCCACAACCTGGCAACTATACGATTACTTTAGATGTTGCTTACGAACATCATTGGGATGCTGTCTTAACAAACGATTCTAAATCAATTGGTTATGATGCTGTAACCCCTGCAAATTCTATTCCAGGCTTTAAGGTAATTTTCTGGAATGAAACAGATCCTGAAAATCCGGTCATTAGATACGAAAATAATATTATTAGATATTATGAAAATGATACAGCTAAAAACAGATATAATGTTCCTTTCTATAGAGAAGCATATGTTGGTCAAATGACTTTAATTGACTATGATCACAAAGAATTAGTTAAAGACACAACTGGTCTAGGCTGGGGAAGTGTTGCTGGTGTTATTGATGCTGAAGGTTACATGACACGTAACTGGAATGGTTTTTCAGGGTATGATGAAACTACACCTGATGGAACTGTTATAGATCACGCTGATGCTGCTGCTATGATGACAGCTATTAGAGCCTATGAATTACAAGAAGGCGAAGTCATGATATTAGCTCATGGTGGAGCTGAAGGTTCAGGTATTCGATATGGTTGGGGCGATAGAGTTGAAATATTAGGTCGTCCAGATGTATACTATACTGCTGAAGCTCAAGTATCTTATAAGATTACAGTAGATGATAGAACAGCACCTCAAATTAGAATTAATAACTCTAATTATAAGGTAGATGGTTCAATGTTTGATACAGCTGAAGAAGCAATTCTTGCCAACGTATCAGCATTTGATAACTTTAGTGAAGTTGTATTAGTAGTAGTTGATGATGGTGGATTAGATTTAGCAGTTCCTGGTGTTTACACAGTATCAGTAGATGCTGAAGACCAAGCAGCTAACTTTTCATCTGTTACATTTGATGTTACCGTTGTTGCACCTAAATTATCTGAATCTGAAGTTGATGCTTTATTAACTGCACAAAGAGACGCTTTACAAGCAGTCATCGATCAACAAAAAGCTACTTTAGAAGCATTAATGAATGAACAAAAAGATGGGTTACAAGGCATTATCGATGCTCAAGAAGCTTTAATTGAAGATCTAGAAGCTGCACTAGCAGGACTTGAAACTACAGTTACTAATGATGGCGCGACTAAAGCTGAATTAGCAGATGCATTAGCGAAAGCTCAACAAGCATTAGCTGCTGCTCAAGCTGCTCAAAATACCGCTGACACGGCTACGACTGATATTGAAGCTAAATCTGAAGGCACTCCAATTTGGTTAACTATTGTTATTTCATTAGTTACTGCTGGTGCTGCATTTGGTGCTGCATTCTTAGTTCTTGGTAAAAAGAAATAATAATTACTAATAAATAATATAAGTTGAAAGTTTCCATTCGTGGAAACTTTCTCTTTGTTATGGTGAAAATATTTTTTTAAGTGTGAAAAATAAGTAATCTATATAATAAACAAAAAAGTTTTATAGTATAATGATAATGTAAACACTTACATATAAATATGTAACCAATCATATAATAAGGAGATGAAATATATATATGAAGAGAATTCTTAGTTTAGTACTAGTCATTTTCAGTCTTACTTTGCTTGTTGCCTGTGGAGGAGAAACAGGACCAGCAACCATCGAAGGTAAGACTTCTGTTGATGTCAGATTAGGCGATCCTAACTTTAATTTAATGGCAGGCATTACTGCTACAGATGCAGTTAAAGGGGATATCTTAGAAAATGTTGAAGTTGAAGGATCTGTTGATGTTAATACCGTAGGTACTTATGACGTTACATTTAGCGTTAAAGGTTCAGATGGTGAAGTGGCGGTATTAGTTGTCACATTTAGTGTTAAAGAAGCAACTTTAAAAGGTGCAACCGATAGAAAAGTTTCTGTTGGGGTTGCTGAATTTGATCCACTACTTGGTGTTTATTTAATGGACCCAGTTGACGGCCAAATTACAAGTGGTGCACCAATTCAACCTACGTTTGAAATCACTATTAAATCAGATGGTGAAGTTGTAGAAGAAGTTAATACAAAAGATATCGGAGAATACGAAATCACTTATAAGGTTACTTATAAAGGTGTTACAACTGAATTCGTAAGAAACATTTCTGTTGTTGACCAAATTTCATGGGGTGGTTTAGGTGAAGAGCCTTATACAGCAAGACTTGAAGTTGGAAATACATTTGTTCCAACACAAGGCGTTACTGCCATTCAACCAGCCTTAGCTGAAGATGGTGTTACTAAGACAACAAGAACATTAACTTCATTCATTAGAGTGGTTAGAAATGAAATCAATAACACACTTCCTGGTGATTATGAAGTTGCCTATAAGATTGAAGATCCAGATAACTTAGATCAAGATCCAGTTGTTTATTTAAAAGAAAATGGTGTTGACGTTGAAGTTATCCGTACTGTAACAGTATTTAACCTAATTGAAATTTTAGGTGCTTCTAATACAAATGTTACGAAAGGTGATGCGTTTGATCCTAAAGCAGGCGTTACAGCTAAAGATTCACTAGGCGCAATTGATGTAAGCGAAATCAGCGTGTCTGGTGTCGTAGACGTTAATACTGAAGGTACATACAAATTAACTTACACAGTTACTGGTTCATTTGAAGATACATTCTCAGTTGAAAGAACAGTCACTGTTGTGCCACCAATTGTTGGTAAAACAAAAATTTATTTCATGAGTGGAGATCCAAAAGAAAACGATCCATTCTTACCTGACTACTCTGGTCTATTTCAAAAAGAAAGACAAGATTTACAAAGAGCAGCAGAAGAAAAACATAATGTAGAAGTTCACTATATTCCTTATCCAGCAAACGCTGCATGGGGCGATGCAAGAATTAACGCCATGATTCAAGCGATTATTAATGGTAAACCATTAGCAGACGTTTATTATCATATCAGTTCAGACTGGATTCCAAGATTAGCTACCGGTGGTGCAATTGCCCCAGTAGACGAATTCTTAAAAGCTGGTGCTTATGGTGAAGATGTTCCACAATCAATTAAAGATGCAAGTAAATATAAAAATAAATCTTATGGTTTCGCAACCAGTGGTTTAGGGTTAGAGTCAGGCTTCTATTACAATGCAACGATGGTTCAAAGACTTGGTTTACAAAACCCGACCGATATGTATTTAGCTGATAACTGGTCATGGTCTACATTCCAAGCATGGGCATTGCAAGCTAAAGCTGCTATCGGAGCTGAAGAATATGTATTAGGTGGCGTATTATCCGAATATGCAGAACAATTAGTTCCACTTAATGGTGGTGAATTTATCAATGAAGCAAGAGGAAGAGTTGACTTTGATAACCAATATGCATTAGAAACTTATGCGTTCATTAAAGAATTATATGACGCTGAACTATTCGAGCCTTCAAGAGCTTACGACGCAGGTAGCGTTGATTGGTTAAGTGGTAAAGTTATTTTCCACCCTGGTCATTTCTGGTTTATCAATGCTGATAACAGATGGGGAAGCAATATTAACTTTGAATTAGGATTTGTACCATTCCCAATGAGTGACGCATATAAGGCTGCAAAAGGTACTTATAGATCACCAATTTACGGACCATCATTCCCAGTAATGGGTGCTGGTATGACCGCACAAAGAAAAGAATTAGTCTTTAAAGTTTGGTGGGACATCCAAAGACGTACGACTCAAGAACAAGGTGTTGAAGAATTTACAAACCTACTTAAAGAACGTCTAGAAAAAGACAACTATGTAGAAGCTTACTTAACAGTTTACGATAAAGCCTACAGAAGTGTACTTTATGGTATGGGGTTGGGCCGTTACACAAATCCTAGTTTCGCGAGTGCAATCAATACAGGTATTCCAGAAGGTTCATACAGAACTTTACTAGGAGAAATCAAACCAACTTACGTTGACTATTTAGAAAGATATTTAGGTGCATAGAATAACTTGAAATACACCCCCTTTTCCGAAAAAAGGGAAAGGGGGTTTATTTTTAATCATAGGAGGGATTTTTTTGAAAAAATTTTTTATCGTTATGTTAATTGCGATGGGTCTAATCGTTGTTTATGGTGCTGTTGATGCGATAATCATGGTATTTGACACAAACACATTAAAGTATAATCTATCTGCGTCAGAAACAGTTGATTTAGAGCAATTTAAAGAACACTCAGACTACCATAGATACATTAGCTCATTTGCGGAAAATTATCCCCAAGGTGTAGTAACACTTGAAGGTTCTGATTACGTAGATGGAACTGATGTAACAATTTTAGGGTCATATAAAGGCGAAGAAAATGTTATTGAAACATTAGAAACTGGCGTGGTTAATTATGAAGTTAATTTACCTGAAGCCGGTTTTTATAATTTAGAAATCACTTATTTTCCAGAAACAACCCACTCGTCAAGTGCAAATATTGAACGAGGCATAAAGATTAATGGAGAATATCCTTTTTCTGGGTCAAATAACGTCACATTCCTTAGAGTGTGGGGTGCAAAAGAAGCAATTAAGAAAGATATTTTCGGCAATGATATTCGTCCAAGCCAAGTTGAAATTCCACAATGGATGACAACTCAAATAAAAGACAATGCTGGATATATCACAGAACCATTTTTATTTCACTTTGAAAAGGGACTTAACACGATTTCTTTAATATCAATTAGAGAAGCGATGCTAATTAGTAAAGTCACATTAAAACCAGTTGTAGAAACTATTACTTACGAAGATTTAAAACAAACTTATGAAAACAACAACTATCAAGTAGTTGAAGATAATATCGTTTTACAAGCAGAAACACCAGCTTATACAACATCTCCAACACTGTATCCATTAAATGATAGAACTGATTCAAAAACCAGTAAAACAGATCCAGCGAAAATCATTCTTAACACCATCGGTGGAGATAACTGGAGAATTAGTGGTAATATCATTGCTTGGGATTTTGAAGTAGCAGAATCGGGCTTATATGAAGTTTCATTACGCCTTAAACAAAAACTTGCTGCTGGTATGGTCGTTTCAAGAAATATATATATCGATGGAGAAATTCCATTTAAAGAAATGAAACATTATGGTTTTACACATTCAAGTGATTGGCGCGTTCAAACACTTGGAACCAAAGATGAAGCCTACCTCTTCTATTTTGAAGCAGGGAAACACCAAATTTCAATGGAAACATCTTTAGGTAACTATGGGATTTTATTATCAGAAATTAATAATTCAATTATTAAATTAAACGGAATTTATAGAGAAATTATCGTATTTACTGGAGCTGAACCGGATGAACACAGAGACTATCAACTCCATTTAAGAATGCCTGATTTAGTTGATAGATTAAAGGTTGAAAGACAAACGTTAGTTGATATTAGACAAGCGTTAATTGATTTATCGGGTTCTAAGAGTGAAAAAACAGGGATCTTAGATACATTCATTTTACAACTAAATGATTTTATCAAGAAACCATCAGAAATTCATAAAAAGTTATTAGCCTTTGAAACAAACGTTGCTTCATTAGGGACATTAATGACCCTTTTAGACCAACAACCATTGGAAATTGACTATTTCCAAGTTCACGGAACTGAAACCACATTAAATAGAGCTTCTTCAAACATGTTTGAAAGTGCTTGGTTTGGGTTAAGACGTTTCATTGCTTCATTCACAACAGATTATGCGGCCGTTGGTAAAACAACCACAGGTGCAAGTGAAACGATTGAAGTATGGATAACAATGGGTCAAGACCAAACAAACATTCTAAGAAAATTAATTGACGAGACATTTACACCAGAACACGATATTCAAGTTGACTTGAAACTGGTTAGTGCGGCAGCATTACTACCAGCAACACTATCGGGGGTTGGTCCTGATGTTTCTATTGGGGTAGGCGGATCTATTCCAGTTAACTATGCGATGCGTGATGCGGCGGCAGATTTAACACAATTTCCTGATTATAATGAAGTAATATCTCAATTCCATGAAAGTGGTATTGTACCATTTAGCTATCAAGGTGGGGTATTTGCTTTACCTGAAACACAAACATTCTTAATGATGTTTTACAGAACCGATATTTTTGAAGATTACGGCTTTGATATCCCACAAACTTGGGATGATGTAATTGCCTTAATTCCAAACTTACAAAAATATAACTTAGATTTCTATTTACCAATTCCTGCATCACAAGCAGGTACAATGAACTTACCTCCAAACCCAATTTTCTCAACATTGTTCTATCAAAATGACGGAGAATTTTACTTAAATGACGGAAAACAATCTGGGTTTAATGACGGTATGGGACCAGAAGTATTTAAATTTTGGACAGAGTTTTATTCAGATTATTCATTCCCATTAACAGCAAACTTCGCTAACAGATTTAGAAGTGGACAAATGCCAATTGGGATTACTTACTATAACGCATATAACACATTAGCGGTATTCGCACCTGAAATTAGAGGTCGTTGGGACTTTGATTTAGTTCCAGGTACAAAAGTAGTAGATGAATTTGGAAACGAAACAATTAGAAGAGAAACTGTTGCTAGTACAACAGGGACTATGCTACTTGAACAATCAGATAAAAAGGATCAAGCTTGGGAATTTATGAAATGGTGGGTATCCACTGAAACTCAAGTTCGTTTTGGGCGAGAATTAGAAGGAATTTTAGGCGCAGCTGCAAGATATCCTACTGCTAATATGGACGCAATGAGTCAATTGCCATGGCGTGTTATTGAGCGTGACAAACTGAATGAACAATGGGCATGGACAAGAGGAATTCCTGAAACACCAGGGTCTTATATGACTGGTAGACACTTAGACAACGCATTTAGAAGAGTTATTAATGATCAAGCCAATCCAAGAGAAACAATTTACGATTACGTCTTAATTATTAATAGAGAACTAGAGTCTAAGCGTAAAGAATTCGGGCTTGATTAGGAGGCTTTATGGAACTTAAAATTAGAACGAAACGCCAGCAACTCTGGTTTGAAATCAAACAATCTAAACACTTATATATATTAATGGCACCATTTGCAATATTGTTTATGCTATTTACGATTATTCCAGTGTTTATGAGTATTGGGATTTCATTTACAAACTATAACTTATTACAATCCCCTGATTTTGTTGGATTTAGTAATTATATTAAATTATTCTTAGAAGATGATGTGTTTATCGTTGCGATGAAAAACACTTTAATCTTAGCTGTAGTCACGGGTCCTGTTAGTTATATCTTAGCTTTCGTATTTGCATGGTTAATTAATGAATTACCAAAATACTTAAGAGCATTTATGACTTTAGTATTCTACGCACCGTCTATTAGTGGTAATGCCTACTTAATGTGGTTAATTATCTTCTCAGGTGACGCCCACGGGTACTTAAACGGATTTTTACTGAAATACGGGTTCATTGATCAGCCAATGCAATGGCTTCAAAACCCGGATTCCATCTTACCGGTTATTATCGTGGTTCAATTATGGCTATCTCTAGGAGTCTCCTTCTTAGCCTTTATTGCCGGTTTAAAAGGTGTTGATAAAACGCTTTACGAAGCTGCCGCGATTGATGGTGTTAGAAATAGATGGCAAGAATTATGGTATATTACATTACCATCCATGAAACCACAATTATTATTTGGTGCCGTTATGCAAATTACGACATCTTTATCTATCGCAGAAGTATCAATGCAACTAGTTGGGTTCCCTTCGATTGAATATGCAGGGCACACCATTGTTACACACTTAATTGACTACGGTACAGTTAGATTTGAATTGGGCTACGCCAGTGCGATAGCAACCGTTCTATTTTTGATTATGCTTGGGTTAAACCTATTTGTTAGAAAGATTTTAAGAAGAGTAGGTGAGTAGATGCAATTAAATAGTAAACTCGTTGTTAAAGAGTCTAAACTAAGTTCAATTAAACGACTATTCACACGTAAAAGAAGTTTAAACCGTTCACTTTGGGGAGATTTAAGTTTATTCATTTTACTGGCAGCATTTGGATTTTTTAGTGCGTATCCTTTAATTATGACCGCATCTAACGCATTTAAACCATTAGATGAATTATTCTTATTCCCACCAAAACTACTACCAAGAAACGTTACTTTTGGTAACTTCAAAGACTTGTTTGAATTAATCGGAAACTCATGGGTACCATTTTCTAGATATTTCTTTAATACCATTTTCATTACGGTATTAGGAACTGCTGGACACGTACTATTTGCAAGTATGTGTGCCTACCCATTAGCAAAATATAAATTCCCAGGGAAAAAGATTTTCTTTACCCTTATTGTTTATTCCTTAATGTTTACCCCTTATGTAACCAACATTCCTAACTACATTATTATTACTAGATTAGGTTTAATTGACTCATTCTGGGCAATTATCTTACCGGCTATCGGGTCAAGTTTAGGGCTTTATTTAATGAAACAATTTATGGAACAAATTCCTAATGACTTATTAGAAAGTGCCAAGATTGATGGCGCATCTGAATATAGAATTTATTTCCAAATTGTGATGCCGCTTGTTAAACCAGCATGGGTAACATTAATTATTTTATTATTCCAAAGATTATGGACCAATACAGGTGGTACATTTATCTTCTCAGAAGAGAAAAAACCATTATCTTACGCGTTAACACAAATCGCCCAAGGTTCTATTGAACGAGCTGGGACGATTGCTGCAGTTGCGTTTATTATGATGATCGTTCCTGTAACATTCTTTATTGTGAGTCAATCTAAAGTATTAGAAACGTTCTCAACATCGGGAATGAAGTAGGTGATGGCATGAAAAAAATTATATTAATGCTCCTATTGGTAGCCACGCCGCTACTAATGGGAAGCAGTAACTACAACTATTCATTTTATCAAGAAGCTGTTTATTCAGTTCCAGGTATGACATTTGCACAATACTTCAATGAACATACTTTAGGGGTTAAGTTTGCGAAACCAGCTTACCTTACGATTTTTGATAATACTATTTATGTGATTGACTCAGGGAACAATAGTTTATATGTAATTGATTCTAATTTCGAAATGAAAGATGGGCCACTTAAAACATTTTCTATTCACCCAGAGGCAGCCTCAAAAGAAATATTTCAAGATATGACTGAAATCACATTCAATTCACCAGAAGGTGTTGAAGTAGCTGGTAATTATATTTATGTTGCTGATACACAAAACAGACGAATTGTTAAAATGACATTAGACTATCAGGTTGTTGATATCTTCAAAGATCCAGTTGACCCTGTGTTTAAAGATGCAGCTAAAGTTGCAGCTGAAGCAGAAAGAAAAAGAATTTTCGATGAAGAACAAGCAAAATTACCTGAAGATCAAAGAACTGAATTTGTTCCAGAAGAAATTCCTGGGATCTTATTCTTACCTTCTAAAGTAACAGTAGATAATACAGAAAGAATGTATATTATCGCAAAAGATGTTTATGAAGGTATTGTTGAACTATCTCCTGAAGGAGAATTCAACCGTTTCACTGGGGTAAACCCGTTAGTGTTAACACCAGCTGAAATCTTTAGAAGATCATTAATGAGTGAAGCTCAAAAGAAGAAACTAAGAACGTATTTGCCAACTTCATTCTCATCTGTGAGAATGGGTGATGGTAACTTTATCTATGCCACTTCAATGGCTTCAGAAAATAACGATAAAAACATGATTCAATTAATTAACCCTAAAGGATTAGACGTTATTAAACGTAATGGCTATGTTGCACCAATGGGGGATGCACAATATATTGAAGAGATGAACAATCACGTTGCCTCTGGACCAAGCGAATTAATCGATATCGATTATACAAGTGGTGGTATCTATAGTGTTTTAGACAGAAAACGTTCAAGAGTATTCACTTATGATAGCGAAGGAAACTTACTATATATTACTGGTTCCGAAGGGGATCAAAGTGATAAGTTCAAATCAGGGGTTAGTTTAGGCTATTTAAATGATCAAATGATTGTTTTAGACCAAAACAATAAAACCTTTGTTGTTTATAAACCTTCAAACTTCGGATTATTAGTCAATGAAGCCGTATCCTTAGAATATATTGGGGATTATAACGGTGCGAAAGCAGTTTGGGAAGAAGTCATTCGTCTAAACGTAAACTATGAGATTGCGTATAGTGGTATTGGTAGATTTTACTTAAGAGAAGGCAACTTCAAAGAAGCAGTTGATTACTTTAAATTAGGACACAATAGTTACTATTATTCAAAAGCATTCCAAAATTATCGTAACCAAATATTAAGAGATAATTTCGGATGGATTTTTGGCGTTATTATCGTAGTTTCTGGTTTATTGGTTGCGAAAAACATATATAAGAAACGTCAAAAAGGAGTGGACCATGAAGAAGATGAACTTTAAACTTAAATTAAAAAATTTCTGGCAAGACATCTTTAAATTCCCTGCCTATTTGATATTTCATCCATTTGACGGATTTTACGAATTAAAGAAAGAACGTAAAGGTAAAGTTTGGGTTGGCATGACTTTCTTAATCCTATTCATTTTATTTAGAATACATCAGTATTTAAATGAAAGTATTATTATTAATCATAGAAACCCTAATAACTTAAACACAATGACTGAAGTACTTACTGTATTAATTGTGTTTGTGCTATTTGTCTTAGGAAACTGGAGTGTTACCACTCTAATGTCTGGTAAAGGTAAATTAAAAGATATTTTCTTAGTAACATCCTATGCTTTATTCCCAATTATCTTAATTGGATTTCCAGCTGTTTATATCTCGAACTTTTTAACCATAGAAGAAATGGGATTATATTCATTAACGATGGGGATCACTTATTTTATGGCGGGATGGATGTTATTCTTAGGAATCTTAAATATTCATGAATATGGTCTATTAAAAACAGTTGTGACATTTATTTTAACTGTGGTCGCAATGGCTTTTATGGCGTTTTTAGGACTATTATTCTTTGACGTTATTCAAAAATTGATTGCATTTATAACATCAATTTACAATGAATTGAGGTTACGCTGATGAAACATATTAAACGACTAGTAGTCGTCCTTATCATTACGCTTGGTGTGTTCTTATATTTCTTTACATTTAAGTTAACCAAAACCCAAGCTGTAACAAATGAAAACTTAATTGAATATTCAAAAGAAGGGTTTGTTTCTGCAAAAACATTAACAAACACCAGTAAATTAGTCGGTGAAAATGATCAACTTAAATTATATTTAGATGAAACCACCAGCTACTTTTGGGTAGAAGATAAAATTACCGGTGAAGTGATTAGAAGTAATCCGAATGTGAGAGATCCACGTGAGAATTTAGTAGTTAATGATGATTTAGCAGATATGAATGAACAAACAGTCATAAAAGCTTATAATCACATTCAATACAAGTTCACTTTACCAACTACAGGTACTAAAGGTTCTTTAATTACTTGGAGTAGCAGTGATGAATCAATTATCACAAGTAACTTTGAGGTGATTAGTCCAGCAGAAGATACAGTTGTGCTTTTAACGGCATCACTTACAGCTGATGATGAAACATCTAGTATCGTTTATCAAGTTACAGTTAGAACGACTGGGGCAATATTAGTCACAGTAGATAGTAAGAACCCTGCAGAATTTATTAGTAGAGGTTTAATTACAACTGAAGCTAAAGATAAACAAAAATCAACTTTAGAATTTAGTTATTACAACAAGAGTGGTTCAATCATTTCTTTAAATAACTATAACTTAAGTATTTATCACCCTGAGTCTATTCTTGAAAAAGAAGGAAATAGAACTTATGAAATTAAATATTTAAAAGATAAAATTGGGTTCCAAGTTCACTATACCATTGCGAATCAAGAAATTGATTACTTGTATTTCCCTAAATATATGACTGAAGAAATGTATGATACGCTTCCTAATACGTCATCGACTAGATTCGTTAAAGGGATTATGAACTGGGATAATGCATTACAGTTATATTTTATTAGAAACTATGAAAATTTAACATTCTTAGCAAAACGCGAACTTTACGATGTTTACTATAATGTCTTAAAACAACAAGGCTTAGAGTATTCTAGAGAAAAAGCAATTGAAGAAAATGCGGAACATGGTTATTTTGAAACAACCGATGCGGTTAAATTTGAGATTGGTGTTGAAGTAGCATTAACCGAAAAAGGTTTTAAAACTTCAATTATTAAAAACTCTATTGTTGAACCAGAAAATTTAAAATTAGCTAATATATCTTTATACCCATTACTTGGGACTGCGATCAGTATTCATGAGGACAAGACGCCTACAAAAGGCTATATGGTTGTTCCTGATGGTAGTGGGGCTGTGATTAACTTTAATAACAGTAAAGAAGATCAAAAAGCTTACCGTAAGAGAATTTATGGACCTGACATTACCAACCAAATGATTAAAATGCCAGAAGAACAAGAATATATTAATATTCCTCTATATGGGATGGTTAAAGAAAATGTTGGGCTAGCGAGTGTTGTAACAGAAGGGGCTTCAATGACGTATATTTATGCGGACGTTAGTGAAAGAATCGACTCGTACAATAAGATTTATCCGATTTTCCAATTAAGAGAAAACTATTTATATACTTTAGGATCAGGCTTTAATACTTATTCAGTAAGCTTATGGAGCCAAGGGATGGTTGATACTGATTTAGTGGTGGAACATACTGTTTTAAGAGGCGACCAAAATAACTATAATGGTATCGCAAAAGTATATCAAAACTACTTAGTTAAGGAAAAACAACTTGTTAAACAAGTCATTCCGACATTACCAAAGACGACGATAGAAATCTTAGGGGCTTATGATGTAAGAGAATACATGTTAGGTTTCCCGTACAACAAAGTTAAATCATTAACCACCTTCAAAGAAGCACAACAAATTGCGGATGAGTTCATTGATGAAGGTTATGACATCAATATCGTTTATAACGGGGCATTGAATGGTGGGTTAAGAAACACTATTCAAACTAAAGTATCGTTTGTAGATGCCTTAGGTGGTAAAAAAGGTTACACAAGACTTGATAAACATTTAGCTGAAAGCAATACTGAAATGTTTTTACAAGTCAATGTGGCACAAGTTAAAGGGTTTAGAAGAGCGTTTGATGAATATTCATATGCAGCCCAACGCTTAGATGGTAGTTTATCAAGAGACTTTGAATTTCATATTCCGTCTATGTTACCTTACAGCGAAACACCTTATATCCATTCGGCAGATGACTACATTATTAACCCTAGATATTATGAAGCTATTTATAATAAACTAGATAAAAAACTTCCAACAGACAATATCTCATTTACAAGATTAGGTAGCAATTTAGTGGGAAGTTACCGTAGTGATGACACTGTTTATACAGAAGATACATTACGTTATACAACCAACTTATTAGAAGGTTTAGACAAGAATATCTTATTAAGAAATCCATACGGGTTTGCGTTACCTTACACAAGTTATGCAACCGATATTCCAATGGATACAACCTTATATTCAATTATCGATTATTCTATTCCACTGTATCAACTGGTATTAGCGGATTATGTTCCATACTCATCAAGAAGTTTAAACATGCAGACACAAAGAAGTGAAAAACATAACTTCTTAAGAATTCTTGAAACTGGATCACAACTAAAATACACATTAACATTTGTGAACCCCAAAGAATTATTAAACACTGAGTATAGCCAATATCTATCCACTTACTATTTACACTGGATGGATGTTATTAAAGAAGAATCAAGTATTTTAGAAGAGCTTAACTTATATGGTGGACATTTAGTTGAACACGAGTTCTTAAGAACTAATGTATTTAGAGTTAAATATTCACACGGTTTAGAATTATATATTAACTATAATCAAACACCAGTTGTGGTAAATGGCGTATCTATTGATGCTCTATCTTATACTAAAGGAGGGCTATAATGGAAAACTTAAAAGCAACTACAATTAAGAGTCCAAAAGAAGTTAAACACATTAAAGTAAAACATAGCACTCAAAAGAAAATATGGGGCGTTATCTTCTTACTGCCATGGATTATTGGGTTTATCACATTATTTGCATTCCCATTTGTTCAATCCGTGATTTACAGTTTCTTTGATATTACTCCAATTCAAGGCGGGGTTGATTTAAGTTTTGTTGGGTTTGAGAATTACCATTATGCATTCTTTGAGCACACATTTAGTACTGAATCATCTTTCCAAGTTGAATTATTAAATACCATTGGAGATGCATTAATTAACTTACCCGTATTATTAATCTTCTCCTTGTTTATTGCCGTATTATTAAATAAAGAGTTTAGAGGTAGAGCCGTCATTAGAGCCATCTTCTTTATTCCGGTTATTTTAAACAGTACCGCTGTATCGACAGTAATGAGCGGTGCAGGTAGCGTGATGGGCGATATTTTCCTAGAAGAAAATACCATGATGATCTTTGACTTATCCAAATATTTAACCAATATTGGAATTGGTGAAGAATTAGTTACCTTAGTAGTAGGACTAGTAGACCGTGTTTACACCATCTTAACCTTATCAGGGGTACCAATTTTATTATTCTTAGCTGCGATTCAAAGTGTTCCTAAACATTTATATGAAGCTGCGACCATTGAAGGTGCAACCGCTTATGAAATGTTTTGGTTAATTACACTTCCAAACGTTAGCCCACATTTAATTACCGTTAGCATTTATGCGATTGTCGATACATTCTTAACTTCAAGTGCAGCAACTGTTATTAGTTATGAGTATAACCAATTAAATTGGGGATTATCTCTAGCAATGGCATGGAGCTATGTTGTCGTTATCATGATGTTACTGATGGTTCTATTCATATTTGTTAAAGCGTTAAAGTTAGGAGAACATGCCTATGAAAACTAGTACTTTTACAAATTATTTCAACAAGTCAAAAGACTTCGTTAGTGAAAAGTATGAAGCGTTCAATACGCAAAGTCGAAAAGTAAAAAGACAAAAGAAACTAAAAACATTTTCTTCACTCTCATTTACCTATTTCTTCTTAATTGGTTTGTGTTTTGTTATTTTATTCCCAACAATTCAACAACTATTACAAGCGTTTAGAGCGCCACAAGATTTAAACGATCCAAGTGTTATCTGGATTCCAAAGACATGGTCAACACTTAACGTGACAATTTCAATTAAAGTTATTGATTATTGGAAAGCTTTATTTAATACATTTAGATTAGCTTCTATGTCAATGATCTTACAATTATTTTCAACCTCATTAGCAGGGTATGCGTTTGCAAGATTAAAGTTTAAAGGCTCAAATATATTATTTATGTTTGTGGTATTTACTATTGTTGTACCACCACAAGCATTAAGTTTAACTAGATTCTTATACTTTAGACAATTAAACTTACTTGAAACACGTTGGAGTATTTACTTAATGAACGGATTGGGAATGGGGATTAGAAGTGGTATTTTCATCTTCATCTTCAGACAGTTCTTTGCTGGATTACCAAAAGAGTTAGAAGAATCTGCTCAAATTGATGGCGCTGGTGTACTTAGAACATTTTTCCAAGTTATGTTACCAAACGCACGTGGTGCGTTAGTGACAGTTGCGTTATTTAGCTTTGTTTGGGCATGGAACGATTCTTACTTCGTTGGGTTATTTAACCTTAATGCGAGTGGTGAATTCCCACTACTAACCATGCAGTTATTAAACGTAGCGGAAAATACACAATCTGTTTATGCAAGATTAAGCTATTCGGGTGTACTAGCCGATATTGGACAAGATATTTGGAAAAATCCACTATTCCTATCCACTATCTCAAACGTGAGTGCATTACTTATTATGTCACCGTTATTATTGGGTTACTTATTTGTTCAAAAAGGATTCGTTGAATCTATTGAAAGGACAGGTATTGTCGGTTAATGTTTGAAAAACCTTTTTTCCAAAAACTTAATCAAATTGCTGATTGGATTTTAAGAATTGTTACGGTCAACTTATTGTTAATCGTATCAACTCTGTTCATCATTACACTATATCCAGGACTCTATGCATCTTTTAGACTATTAAAAGACTGGAAAGAAGGTAAACATACGCCGATATTTAATGGCTTTTGGAATTATTTTAAAGAAAATATTAAACAAAAACTTCAAATTAGCTTTACTTTTATCATGATTCTTTTAATCGGTGTCTATAGTTTGATATCTTACAATGAATTTATTGAACTGAATGCGGGTATGATGTATCTAATTGGATATTATGTGGTGTTATTGTTTTTAATTATGTTTATTTTGATAACACTTTATACGATACCAGTATTAATCTATTTTCAAAACACCGATATGACTAATATCTTTAAGATTAGTCTATATGTACTGGCAAGATATTTTTATATTACCTTGATTATTTCAGTTTTATGGATTATTCCAGTATTATTACTTTTTATACCACAAATGATGGTGATTTACGTGATAGCCGGGCTTTCATTAACCGTACTATTATGGGTTTTTGTATCAAAGCCAATATTTAAGTTTTTAGAAAGGATCAGTGCCAATGTTCAAACTAGGAATTGAAAGAATAAATGAATTTGAACCTATCTTTCAAGGAAAAACTGTAGGGTTAATCACAAACCCAACGGGTGTGGATCAAAACTTTAAATCCACCGTTGATATCTTAAATGAAAAAACAAACTTAAAGGCCTTATTTTCTCCTGAACACGGGATTAGAGGCAATCTTCAAGCTGGGGTTAAACTAGATAGTTATACGGACAGTGAAACCAATATTATTGTCTATTCACTTTATGGGGAAAAACGTGCACCAACTGAAGAAATGTTAGAAGGCGTTGATATCATCGCTTATGACATTCAAGACGTTGGGACAAGATTTTACACCTATATTTCCACACTTGCGTACACCATGCAAGCTGCGAAAAGACATGGTAAAAAAATGGTTGTTTTTGACAGGCCTAACTATTTAGGATCTAAAGTTGAAGGAAATATCCTTAATTTAGACTATAGATCATTTATTGGATACTATCCAATTCCACAACGTTATGGATTAACTGTTGGTGAACTAGCACTATTCTATAATGATGCAATGGGCATTGATTGTGATTTAACTGTTATACCTATGTCAGGCTATAAGAGAGACTCAACCGCATTTGATTATGATGTTCCTTATGTATTGCCATCACCAAATATTCCTACTATAGAAGCGGTATTTGCATATGCTGCAAATTGTATCTTTGAAGGAACAAACGTTAGTGAAGGTAGAGGAACCACTAAACCATTTCAAATCTTTGGGGCACCTTGGTTAGATACTAAAATTTTATTAAAAGCCTTAGAGAAACATAACTTAAAAGGGGTAACTTTTAGACCTTTATACTTTACACCAATTATGAGCAAACATAAAGATGTAGTATGTAGTGGACTTGAAATGTATATTACTGATTATCATGCATTTGAAGCGGTTTATACTGGGATGGTTTTACTAAAAGAAATTCAAAATACCCATAAAGATTTTAAATTTAACCCCCCTTATTCAGAAGGTGGTAAGAAGATGATTGATTTAAATGTCGGTGATGCATTTATTTCCAACCATACATTGAGTTTAGAAGAAATCAAAGCTAAACAAATTGA
>ENA-UOOK01003531-UOOK01003531.1-fermentation-metagenome-genome-assembly--contig:-NODE-3531-length-17670-cov-4.376895_pt1 | contig 17670 bp, 17 predicted proteins | sample MGYA00245777_ERZ724023 | MGnify/ENA primary metagenome ERZ724023 (study PRJEB28704, sample SAMN03018312) | fermentation metagenome | biome: anthropogenic terrestrial biome; feature: soil; material...
GGCAGTCATGGTCTTCAATTATTTATTAGATAAGAAAATGGACCCTTACGAAGCGGCGGCCATAGTCGGAGCAATCGGAAACCACGAGGAAGAATGCGGAGAGGCGGTTAACAATATCGCTGCCGCTGTGATTTTAGCCGACAAGTCCGATGTCCACCGCAGCCGGGCTAGGAATGACGATCCCGCTACTCAAAACATTCACGACCGGGTCAATTATGCCGCGGTCCATTCTTTCCTCAATGTTGACCCTAAAAAGAAAACCATCACTTTGGAGCTGAAGATCGATACCGGCATCTGTTCAGTGATGGAATATTTCGAGATCTTCCTGGCCCGGATGATGATGTGTCGTCGTGCCGCTACATTTTTGGAGTGTAATTTCAAGATTGAGATCAATGGGAATATGATCTTATAGACAATTAGATTTAAGGTTAACATAAACTTAATCGGAAACACGCATTAACTTAACTTATATCTGCTATTATCTATTAGACGGTAGCGATACCGGTGGAAACACTGAACCGAAAGTCCCCCGAAGCCAAAGGGATTGCCCTTAACAAAGGGCTAGGTTTATCGAAGTTGCAAAAATCAAAACCAGAACTCCCGCTGAGTCTGGTTTTTTAATTTATTGATGTCTGTTTCCCAAACATGAAAGATTGCGCCTTGGGCCCCCTTTCAATCTGCATAATCATCATCAGCGTCATCTGCGATATCTGTGTCATCAGCGTAATCTGTGATCAATAAAGAAGGCCTTCCCAGAATCGCTTCTGAAAAAGCCTTTCAAAAAAATTTGAGGAGGTAAAGTCTATGCTATATCCAACGGGACACTCCTCAGATAGTTTCCAAATTTGGTTGGTAACTTTTGTTAATGTCTATGCCCATCTCCATGTGGGTCTGCTTGTTTTTTCTGGCCGGCATCATCAACGATCTCGATCCGGTCCAATGTCCCTCGAAACTGTTCCTTGATGGAATCCAGATAAATCCGGCGCAACCGATCCCGTTCCGCCAATTCCTCAGGAGAAAGTGGACCCTGTTGGGATTTATGATAGAGTTCGTTCAAACGCTTAATTACTTTTAATTCCGGCATGTTAACTACATTGGGAAATCCAACGTAGAGCTAAGCCCCTTTCTGATATACCTGTTTTAAATAGGTAATAATCTTCCTGGCCGCATTCGGCCGTGCCAGCTTACCGATGTTCTTCCGTAATAAATCCAACTTACTAGGTTCGGCCAAGACGCTTTCCAAGGCCAAACGGGCCTGTTTAGCGCTGCGCGCCCGCACCCCAGCGCCGTGTTTTAATAAAAACTCGCTGTTGCTAAATTCTTGGCCGGGTATGGGATAAAGAATAATTAAAGGTAAGTTCTTAGCCATCGCTTCGGTGGAAGTCAATCCGCCCGATTTGGAGATCAAGATATCGCTGGCTCCCATCAATTCATCCATATTCGTGACAAATCCATAGATCTGAAAACGATGGCGCGCTTTTTTTGTATGAGCGGTCAGCTCTTCCCTTAGCCCGGTATTTTTTCCGCAAACCACTTGCACTTGTAGGGAGGCCTCGATCTTTTCAATCTCCGCTACTAACTCCTTAATGGGCCCCACTCCAAAGCCGCCGCTGGTGATCAAGATCGTAAACAAATCCGGATCCAAGCCAAGCTTCTTTCTTATTGCTACCTTATCCTGATGGAGCTCGAATTCCGGATCGATCGGCAACCCAAAAGTTTGCGCTTTTTCAGGAGCCACCCCTAATTTGGTCAATCGAGGAATTAGGTCTTCATTAGGAGCAATATAAAGATCAACTCCCCGGTTCCTCCAAAAAGCATGTGGATAATAATCCGTAATGCATGTTGCCAAAAATGATCCAAGCTTACGCCGTTTCTTCAAGGAAGTGATGATCTCGTTGGGAAGCCAATGGGTAGTGATGACCAGATCCGGTTGTTCATTTATCAAATACTTCGCAAAGGTTTTACAATGAATTGAATTGGTAATCCGCCTAAAAATCCTGACAAACCGGTCAACCGCTCTGATATCGGTCAAGTAGTATCCGATCCCGAACAACCAGGGACAACGGTTTACCATGAACAAATAAATCGCCGGATAAGACTTTTTAAATAGTGGAGTCGTATAGTTCAAAACATCAAAAAGACTGACTGAAGCCTCAGGAAAAACTTCTCCGGTTACCTTATCAAGCGCTTCCGCCGCTCTCCGATGACCGGCTCCCGCATCAGTGTAAATAATAAATATTTTAGTCAGAAAACTCATTCCTCTCTATGGTCAGTCTTTTTCTACTATACTTGCTTTTCCATCCAACTTTAAAAGAAGAAAGGTATCGTTAAAACTGTTCCAATTCATATATTATAATTTTTTTCGAGGCTTTAGTCAATTTTTACTTTTTTAGCTGGCTTTTTTCAGAAGAAAACCTTATTCTGCTTCAGGTTCGACTCCTGTCTCCTTTATTCTATTCCCCAATCGTTCTTTTTCCTGCAAATTACTAATATCTTTCTAAAGGTGAATTCCCTTCCAGCAGCGAAAATAGCTCACAACTAAGTGAGGTGTAACAACTTGAAGACCAAAAAATGGCTGCTCCATCTGTTACCTTTAATTATTTTCAGCGCCTTCGTCCCTTTACCCCAAACGTCCGCTGTGGAAGTCGCTTCCAACAACCCACTCGTAACCGTTTCTGCTGATTTTAGAATTCTGCCCAAACCGGTCCCTCCGGTTAAACACTACAAACCGGAAATAGCCAAGCTGAATTGGCCTAAACCTGAAAAAATAAAAGGTATCTATGCCACCGGTTGGATGGCGGGTTCAGCCAAATGGTTTCCAAGGTTAGTCCAATTCATCAATGAAACTGAAGTTAATGCCCTTGTTATTGATGTCAAGGATGACACCGGAACCTTAAGCTATCAATCCCAAGTAGAACTAGTCAACCAGATTAAGGCGACTGAAATTAAGATTAACGATCCAAAAGCCATGATTCAAACTTTGTATGAAAACCACATTTACCCCATCGCTCGTATTGTTGTTTTTAAAGATCCTTTCCTGGCCAAGAAAAAGCCTGAATGGGCCGTTAGGGATATTGATGGCGGATTGTGGAAAGACCGTAAAGGCTTAAGCTGGGTTGACCCTTATAACCGGGACTTATGGGATTATATCATAAACATCGCTGAAGAAGCAATTGCCCTTGGTTTTCAAGAAATTCAGTTCGACTATGTCCGTTTCACCAGCGACGGAAATATCAAACGTTGCGTCTATCCTTTCAATAGCGGCGAAAAACCTGAAGATGTCATCCAAAACTTTTTAAAATATGCCCGCTTTAAATTACAACCTTATCAAATACCAATTTCCGCCGATATTTTTGGATTAACAACCAGTGTGCCGGATGATCAAGGCATCGGCCAACAATATGAGAAGATCATCAGTAATGTCGATATCATTTGCCCAATGGTATACCCATCCCACTATGCTCATGGTACCTTCGGTTTGAAAAACCCCAACCAGCAACCATACGAAACTGTCTTGAAAGGGGTTAGCGACGCTAAAAAAAGACTGGCTGAGGCCGGTAATACCTCCACGATCATCCGGCCTTGGCTTCAAGATTTCAACCTTGGCCATCATTACGGCAGAAACGAGATTAAAGCCCAGATCAAAGCGGTCGAAGATGCCGGCCTTAACGAATGGATCTTTTGGAACCCCAGTTGCCGATATGATAAGGAAAAATATAATTAAATCCTAAAGGAGAGTCCATAAATTATTGAGGGACAGTTTTTCTACTGTCCCTATTATTATCTCTGTTCATTGGGCGCTATTGGTAAACCCACAAGCTCCTTGAAGGGAGCAACCCTAAACTATCCAGTAAAAACTTTGTCTTGTTAGTTATTCCAACTTCAGGGTGAGGAAACCCGACTAAAATTACTACTTCATTCTTGCGCAGGGCTAGCCTATAGAAACTGCTTTGAAATTTCAAAAGCATGAACCACATGTTCTTTGGCCTTGAGTAAATTCCGTTCCACAATGGCCTGATACAAAGCGCGGTGGTTTTTTAGCACTTGATTTGGGCCGATTATTTTTAAAGCCTCTTTGATAGGTGATTCGAACAACTGCATAATCAGCTGGCTTATCCTGATAAATGGAGAATTGTTGGAAATTTGCAGCAACCTAAGATGGAACTGGAGATCCAAATCCGCCAACAAATCCAAGTTGCCACCGGGAATATTCTTTTCAAATTCATCCAATTCGGCAGCCAGTAGTTTAAGGTCGTCGGCAGTAGCCTTTTTTACGACAAGCTCAATGGCGTCTACTTCCAGGAGTACCCTAAGCTCAAATAATTCATCCTTAGAGCCTTTCTCAATTATCAAATTAAAAACCAACGGATTCAGCATCGACTGTGAACCTTCGGTTGCAATAAAGGTCCCACCCCGTTTCCGGGCGTTTAAAACACCCAAACCACAGAGGGTTTTCAATGCTTCACGCAGCGATGTTCGGCTGACTCCAAGTTGGATCGCTAATTCTGGTTCGGGAGGCAGACGATCTCCCGGTTTTAATTCTCCTTTGATTAATGATTGAGTAATCTTATCAATAATCTGCTGCACTACTGTTGTGGATTGAATCGGCTGAAACAAACAATCACCTCAAGTTATCTCCAAGGAAGATTAAGCCATCTGGCGTCAAACTCTATCCTAAGCGAATAAATTCCTGCCGGTAAGCTTTGCCCGGATTCAGGATATAATCGGTAAGATATTTTTTCTTCATAGGACTTTTTCTCAAAATCAAAATAGGAATTAACCAATACCCATTCTTGCGAAAGGTGTATATAATTTTGACCATCTCTCGACCAGCGCAGCTGGGAAACGGAGATTCGGTTACTTGGATTAATTGCGTCTTTCAAAAACGCTTCACTGGACTTAATCCCTAAGTACCAGGGTAACATCGTCCAAGGCAAGGGAAATGTATTCTGGGCCACAACCGTTACTTCCTGGCTACCCGAATAATACTCTTCCGGTTCTTGGGCGTCAATAATATTAAAAGAAATATTTGATGGAGTGACATTTATCCTGAGAAAAGGCCCCAGGGCATAAACTGGCATATTCGTCTTTGAACCAATACTAATAAAAAGCAACCCAATAACTAAGGCAATTACTTTTAAGGTTTTTAAATTTCTTTCAATTTTCATATTGTTTCCTTTAAATAAAGGGTTTTCCTGATTCATCTAGAAATTATAAAGGTTATGAAAAAACAATTTTTACCCTATCAAGTATTTATTTCGCTAACTATTTTTATTCTCCTGCTTATGTTAAACGGATTGTCGGCCTTTGCTGGTGAAACCGTCTTAAATACTGCTCTTTCAGTTACAATCCCTGATCAACAAAATGGAAATCCAGGAGATTTTTTAACTTATGTCTTATCTTTTCAAAACCGGGCCAATTCACCGTTAGATTTACAGATTGAATATTTACCCGGTCCGGACTGGAATATAATCGGCGATACCATGGTTACCATCCCCGCTAGCGCCAAAAAATTTTATTTTCCAGTCACTGTGATTGTACCTACTAACGCCCACGCTAATATAGTTAAAAAAATACAAGTCAGGTTTAAGATCCACGGCGAGGCCTTTAATTTACCAATGGTTAGTATCCCCATTTTAGTCAACCCCATATCCACAATTAATTTTGAAACTCCCGTCCCACAAAGCGGTTTAAACGGATCGATAGTAAACTATAGTGTAGTCGTTACCAATACCGGCAACACCTCAGAATATTTTTCAATCAAAGGCATATCTGAGAATGAGTGGGCTCTAGAGCTTGAACCTTCAAATTTTCAATTAAATCCCGGCCAGTCCCAGACCATCACCATAAAACATCAAATACCCGGATACTCGGAAACCGATTTCGACCAAGTCAAACTCCAATTCTCTTGGGGAAACGAGCAAAAAATAATTCTGCTCACCACCAACATTACCGATAAATTTACTAAAATGGCGGACCGTTATTATATTTGGCAAGGGCAATTATCAGCCTCACACCCTGATATTACCAACCTTAGCCATGCCGAACCCAATTTATCCTTCTCCTTAAACGGTCATTGGAAACCTGACAGCACAGCCCAGCTGTATATTTCAGATCTTTTAAACGATTTGAATCGCCGCTATTATACTCATTTTAAAACTAAGGACTGGGATGTAAAGGGAGGAGACTTCTCCCTTCTCTGGGAAGGACTGATTGCGCCAAAAAGTTCTCTTGGTAATCTGAGAGCTGTTCATGATGTCGGAGATCGTTCCTATGGCTTCTATGCTTGGGACAATCTTGAAGGGCAATCAAAGAAACCATTTGGACTAGAAGCCTTTTTAAACGAAAACTCGCGCATCAGTTTACTCAACGACTATTACAACGGATCGGAACAAACTGTACTAGAATGGGACTACCAAACCGATTTAAAACAAGGTTTAAAATGGTCCAACTCTCTCGCCTATAATGCTTCCAACTCCGGCGGCCACGCTTTTGGAATTGGATTCGATCGTTACTACGGCGCCTGGTACTTTACTTCCAGAGCTCAATCATTTAAAGAAATCTCTGATTACCTTGATAAGAAGCGGCTGCATCTTACCCTATTCCAACCTTTATCAAACGAAAAGATGACAATTTATAATCAATTTATGTATGAAACCAGAACCCTCGAAGATGTCGACCTCGGCCCGGATCTGCCCTCTAAACAAACCGAATATGACGACTATTACATCGAAACCATATTCCACTGGCCTTTCGGACTTAATTTACGTTTTTCCTATCAATATCAACTAGCCAATGGTTCTTTTTCAAAGCATAACACCTCATTCTTCATGGAAGACGCTTTCGAGAAGGATCGTTATCAACATGAATGGTGGATTAGCCATTCGATCGATAGTTCCCTATATGACTCCGATTCCAATTATACCAAGCTCAATTGGGAAACCGAGTATGCCTTGAGTAAAAACGAAGACTTGCTTTTCAATCCCCAAATAGTTTCCAACTCAGTTTCATCGGATAACGAGTCTAAACTTGGGTTCGGTTTTCAACAGCGCCTTTATCACAACAGTCTGGAATGGAAAACTTTATTATACCGTTATTTCACCTCGGAACCCAAGCATAGTGTGGAATGCTCTCTTGATTGGCGGATCTATCAATACTTACTCTCATTACAATATGTCGGTATTTGGGATTCCGATTATGAGACCGATAGCTTTAACCTGACTTTACGCAAAAAGTTCTCCATCCCGATTCAAAAACCTTTAGGTACAGTTGAGGGAATCGCATTTCTGGACCGTAACCAAAACGGTAGTTTTGACGATGGCGATACTCCGCTCCGCAAAATGATCTTAATCCTTGATGGGTCTACCTCCTTTGAAACCGATCAAGACGGTCGTTTTGTTGTCTACGGATTAGCTCCCGGCGATCACCAAATTAGCTTAGACCCCCTTTATGAAGTTATTTACTTACCAAAAACACCGTTCACAACTGCGAACGTCAAACAATACCAGACAATCCAATTGGAATTGCCTTTTATTCGTTCCCAAAACATTATCGGAAAGATTTATTTTGACCGGAATAATGATGGCGCCCAGGAGCTTAACGAACCCGATTTATCCGGGATTCCAGTCAGCCTCATCAATAAGGACCAAAAAGAAGAATCCCGAGCTTATACCAACAGTGATGGGCAATTTATCTTTTATCAACTCGCTCCCGGTTCCTACCAATTTAGTTTTGACGACAATTTGCTCCCTGACAATTTGCAAGCTCCCGATAATCTAGGCTCAATTAAGTTTGATTCCAATGATTTAGAGGAATCTTCCCTCATCAAAATCGGTTTAATACCATTTGAACGCCCCATTAATATCGTTAAAGAGGAAACCAAGCTATTACTCACCTTAAACCAAGAATTGATCAAACCCGGGTCCATTCTGGAAGTATCCATCGAATCTGGTTTAACCTTGAAAAGCTTGGAGCTTAACTTGCCCACCGGAGAAACAATACAGCTCGAGACCTCATCCAATACTATCTGGAACTATCGTTGGCGAGTCCCGCAGAACCTGCCATCCGGCCAAATCAAGATTATTTGTAAAGGTATTGATTTGGAAGATAAAATTCATCAAGCAGAAGCGTTGTTAGTAATTATTCTCAAATAAAAATACCCTCTAGAAGTTAGAGGGTATTAATAAGGAGGAATTCTGTGTTTACTATTGGTTAAACAATAATTGATAACCAAGATTAATTCCTTGACCGGTCTTTTTATTAACTTTTAGGTAAAAACGATAACTATTCCAGTTTGAGCGAGCCCCGGTCATCAGCATCGTCTCTACGGACCCAGCCTCCAAACTATGCCATACACGATTATCCTTCGACCATTCCACCCCGATGCAATCACCGAACGGGACTGCTACAAAACGCCATTCTCGGTCGGAATTACTTAAGATAACCACATCAACTGTTTGAACTAAATTTTCGCCGTTAGCGATCACCGTTTTGTTTTCCACATGATATCTACCGATCTCCGCAATCTTGATCGCTACATCATGGGAAGTTCCGGCGAATACTCCGCAACTAAGGCTGCCTAAAATAATTACCACCAAAATCCAACTAGCTTTTTTCTTAAAAAACATAACCCTCACACCTTCGCGTGGGGGCCGCTAAAAATAATACAACCCATTTTCGGCGGCCCGGCCATCATAGCTTTCGCTTTAGATCCGTGACTTTGCGTCTCCGGTTTTCACCGGATTTGCCATTATCGAATAAAGTTGTCGAATAATACTTCTCGTTAAGAAAATTATAACAGCTTATTTAAATATTAGCAACTAAAATATTAAGTATACCGCCCTAAGTTTCGACAATGCTCTAAGAACACTACGCTTTATTTTCTGGATTATTTTTTTATTTCCAAAGTTGACTGGACCGCCTTTAAATCCCTCTCCCCAAAATCGGCAATTGCCAAACCGATATAAAAGCCCGGTTTTAAATTGAGATTATGGTCCCCTAATTCAAATTCACGAGTGTAATCCGGAAGAATATAGCCTTCCCGAAATGGTATTTGACCGACGGGTTTACCTTGACTATCTTTCAGTTCCAACTTGCCTTTGAATCTTAACATTGAGACTCCATTGTTCTTAATCCGCAATGCAGCTTCTAACTTGAGATCTTCTTGATTCCAATTTAACCTAAGCCTTTCTATTTTCCCGACTCCTGGAGGTGAGCCGTTGATATTGATTCTGATAATATAAGCGACTCTACCGGCCATCATCACTTGAAATTGGCCTGACGCGCCACTCGGGGTTGGATTGGTTTCGGCCATCAAAGTAGCCCAATAACTTCCCGAAGCGTTTTGAGGGACTTTAACGGTATATTCGATCTTTTGCCCCCGTTTAGGTGGAAGGCTGAAATTTCGGGGGAAAAAAGAGATCCATGAGGAAGCCGAACCCTTAACTGTCCCCATGGGGAGAAATTGATAGTTCCCTAAAGTCGACAAAGACCAATCCATTGGGTATATTTTAACCTGAACCGACTCTTTTTCAGAGCCAAAAATATACATCTCTCCCCGGTACTGCTCCCCCGGACTGAGTTTTAGATTAATATCGGGCGGGCTGATACCAAGGTCTAACGCTAGAGCCGGGGTTAGTAGTAAAATATATAGTAAGATTAAGAATACCCTAAAAGCTTTAGCTTTCAAATTATCGATCCCTTTTCTTAAGAATTAACAACCGCGGTATATGTAATAGTAGTGGTATAGTTACCTGCTTCTTCTGTTTCCGGAAGTTCTTCTAGTTTAAATAAGACCGAATAATTATCACTTTGAGTGCTGGAAAAATTGACTAATTCAACCGGAGTGGTGGCTAATGGCAAATAAGCAGCGCCTTCAGTACTGACCTTTGCTTTAAGTCTGCTTACCGGAAAGGTTGCTGAAAAATCATTGGAAGCAGAGGCTAATATTTTACAACCGTTACTGTTATTAGTTCTAACAGCAATCTGAACCGTGCTGTTCAAATCCTTATTAGCGTAACCGTTAACAAAATCATTCTCATAAACCGTAACCGAAGCCGAACCGGTTACCGATACTCGAGCAAAAGAATTAATAGTTACGGTTACCGTGTGTGAATTAGCCGCCAGCCCAAGGCTACCGATACTAAAAACTAAGATTAAAGCCACACTCCAAATTACTTTTTTCATTTCAAAAATCCTCCTTTAACCTAGCGCCAATTAAAAATAAAACCGGCGCAAATTCTACGCCGGTTTCACTACTTACTCCATTAGGCTCAAGTGACCAAATACAAACCTAATATCATTGTATCGAATATTCAATTAGTATTTTAATAGTATTGCATCTACAAAAATTTGTCAAGTTAATTATATAAGAAAGGGGGTTTTAAATAAATTTTAATAATAATAAAACTATTTAACCTTAAATAATTGGAGCTTACTTTAAATACTTTAAAAGTCGATATTTTAAAAATGCCGATCTTTCTTTTAGATATCAGGTTGACTTTTAGCATAAATTATAACTTAATTGTCCAGACCGCCGGACGAATACTTCGAAACGTGAAAAAAGCGATCTTTCTTCCGTCCGGGCTCCAACTCAATGAACCCCCCACCAACCCTACTTTGTTAGTCACGTATAAAATCTCCCCCGAGACTAAATCTTTTATATATAAACTACCCCGGTCATATCTGCCGTTGCCTTCTTTCACCGGAACCCTGCTGGAGATGAAAGCCAATTTAGTACCGTCGGGGGAAAGCGCCGGAGTCCGGTTGTCGTATTGATCTACAATGACGGGTTCATTCGAATCGGTATTCGGGTTATAGGCCCATATTTCACCTCTGCCGAAATCCATTGCCTGGTAAGTCTTTCCAGAAACTGCAATCTCCTTTGGTGTTGGTTTAAGTTTGGTATAATAAATCTTTCCATCCCGTCCCCACCACGGCGAGTATATTAATTCCCCGGCTTCTCCGGCTACAGTTTTTGTTTTACCATCGTCAAAGTTGACAATGAACAATTGAGATTGAAATGGGCCTTGGCCTCGGCTAAAAACTAATTGAGTCCCATCGGGAGACCAAAACGGGTCCCGGTCTTCCGGGCCTTGAGTAAGTTGTCGTCCTGCCCCTCCAGAGATTTCTTTAACCCAGATAGCCGAATTGGTGGAGTTTAATTTACCAAAGTTACGTCTGGTAATGACGATCTTAGTTCCATCCGGAGACCAACGGGGTGAATAATCCATCAATTCATCGGTATCGGTTAATTGTACCGGTTTCTTAGACGGATCCAAACCCCAATACCAAATCTTCATCTTAGTAGCGTCTTTACCTTGTTCTTTACCGGCAAAAACCAAGGATTTCCCATCGGGAGACCAATCACTTGCCCAAACGTCATAACTCTCCGCTAAAAGCCGGGTTTCTGATCCAGCCAAATCCTTGGCATAGGCTTGGACCGAAATAATAGGAGCCGCTACGTCTGCCTGCGCCGGACTAGAAAATAAACTAATAACCATCAGTAAACAAAAACCTGTGAACTTTTTCATTCTTCATCCCGACCTATGTTTTTCTATGACTAATTTCGACCTTGACCACTCATTTCCTTGTTAATTATTTTTAATAAAATTTGGAAACTATTCTTCGCCGATTATTTTTATTTCCGGGATCAATTCCAGCCCATTCCGTTCTTTAATTACCTTTCGAATATGGGCGATCAGAGAGAGCACATCTTGAGCAGTAGCCCCTCCGCTATTTACAATAAACCCCGCATGTTTCGGCGAGACCTGGGCGCCCCCAATCTTAAATCCCTTTAATCCAGCCTCTTCAATTAAAGGTCCCACATAATATCCTTCCGGACGCCGAAAAACACTTCCGGCGCTAGGCATCTCCAGGGGTTGTTTACTTTCGCGAAGACTGGTAAACTCGTTTATCTTAGCGCGGGTCAGATCCGCCGATTCTTGATTTAAGGAAAACTCAACTCCGGTAACGACTTCATCGGTTTTTATCTGAAAACGGCTTCTCCGGTACCCGAAGTTTAGCTCAGCTTTTTCCAACCAATAAGTTCCTTTCCCCGCGCAGGCAACCTGTGTCCTTGCCACCACTTGCGATATTTCACCATTATAAGCGCCGGCGTTCATAAATACGCCTCCGCCTACAGTCCCCGGTATTCCGCAAGCGAATTCCAATCCTGATAATCCGAATTCGGCAGTTTCTTTAGCCAGTTTAGACAATGATAACCCTGCGCCTGCGCTGACCTCCGTCCCATTTATCTTCCATTCTAAGAATTCTCCGCTTAGTATAATTCCAATCCCGCGGACGCCTCCATCCCGTACTAATAGGTTAGAGCCGGAACCAATAATTAGCCGAGGTAGGTTATTGGCCAGACAAAAATTGAGTACCAGTTCCAATTCCGCCGAGTTATTGGGCTCTACCAACAAGTCAACCGGGCCTCCGATTTTAAAAGTTGTTAATTTCGCCATCGGTTTATCAAAGCTCAATTTGAGGCCGGATAATTCATTTCCGGCTTTTTCCTGCCAATAATTCATTGATCAGCCTCCGCTATGCCTTCTCTTCCAATTCTATTCTATCTTTGTTTCCCAAAAACATTCGGATATTGCCTCGCTAATAAGGACATTATAGGTTTGATCGGCATCAACAAATTGTATTTCAGTTAATTATTATACCTAATATGATAATACTCCTGCAATAAATGAATGTAAAACCCATACAAATGAAAACCGCTTCACTGTACGGTAAAAAGTAGAAAAAGTTCCTATCAGTATTTATCCTAATAAAACTCGGACCAAAACAGTTAATCAAAGAAATAAGGTGAATATAATACAACCGTTTCAACCAAAGAGAGTTTTTTTCGAAGAAAAGGCCTTAGATTACCCTTTAGGGCAAAAGATTTACCATGATATGAACGAAACCGGAGTTCCAATTCAAATCATCGGTTCCCACAATCGGGTGACTGGGATTCCCGGGGCCACACCCCAACAAAGTTATCTTGAGAGTAAAAGGAGTTTGGTGGTCGGTGTGAAAAAAGACCTCCGCCTCGACACCTGCAAACCATCGGCTGACTTTGAGTTTTCGATGGGCACCAGTTGTCCCGGAGGTTGTCAATATTGCTATCTCCAAACCCATCTCGGCCGCAAACCCTATGTACGCGTCTATGTTAACTTGGATGAGATTTTTCAACGGATCAAGGAAATCACCGCTGAAAATGCTCCTACGAGCACCACCTTTGAAGCTGCAAGCACTTCGGACCCATTAGCAGTTGAGCATATCACCGGATCCTTAAGTAAAGCTGTTGAATTTTTTGGAACGCTCGACCATGCCCGGCTAAGGGTAGTAACTAAATTCGCCTCAGTTGAACCATTGCTAAAAATAGCTCATAATCGGCATACCAAATTTCGTTTTAGTTTAAATACCAATCCGGTGATTCAAAAATTTGAACATAACACCGCCGGTTTAGCCGAACGGATTGAGGCCGCCCGAAAAATAGCACGGGCCGGATACAAGCTTGGCTTCATTATTGCTCCTTTATTCGTTTACAGAAGTTACGAAGCTGATTATACCGAACTTTTTAAAGAATTAGCCAAAGCTCTCCAACCGCCTCCTGCGGATTTAAGTTTTGAACTGATTACCCATCGTTTTACCAAGAGCGCCAAGAAGGTAATTTTAGAGCGTTTCCCAGGGACCAAGTTGGATTTGGATGAAGCCACCCGCCGCAAAAAATATGGTAAATACGGTTTGGTCAAATATATTTACTCTGAGGCTGAATATATAAAATTGAAAGAAACCATTCTAAAACTATTGGGACGCTTTTTCCCAGCGTCCCAAATCGAATACTTTACTTGAAAATTTTAAAGAGAAAACCCGCCCTTTTAGATGGCGGGTTCGGTTCAGCCGGCTACAATGCCGTCTGCCAATCCAATTCTATTGTTCCCTACTGAAAGTTCCACAGATTGGGTTAGAAGGTCAGCATAACTGTATGATATCCTTCGCTCCACTTGTCTTTCTTTAAAACAAACTACGAAAACCTTGGGATAAGTCTGTTCTAAGATACCTTCAACTTCAAAAATTCTTTTTCGACCACGATTGGCTTTTATGCGAATCGGTTTCCCTACAAATTCGTCTAAATCTTCGCGAATCCGATCTAAAATCCCAACCTCGTCCACTCGCTTCACCTTCCTTCAACACTTGCAAGTAAGTATACCATGCTTGTCTGAAAATGTCAAGTCAAATATTATAACCGTAACAATCAGATTTGTCAATGCTTTTATATAAAATTCCATTTATTTTGTGTATTTATCAGCTACCTTAGACGCTCCATAAGAATCCGGTTTAATACGGGCCCCGAATCCGCTACCGTTGACCATGCCGACTACTTCTCTGATAATATCTTTAGTTTTGCCTTGTTCACCTACATCCAGATGAATTTCAATGTTAATCTCCGGCTGACCTTCATCTGATAATTTTTCAGCGAGTTTAGCAGCAACATTCAAGCTTTTAGCTGTCTCATAGAATATTCTCTGCCTCAAGCTGAGCTTGGTCCGCTCCCGTTCTTTATAATAATAAAAACGCCCTCCTTTACCTTCCCGTAAAATGATAATCGCCGTCACGTAACAAACCTCTTCCCGAAGTTGGGAATCGGTGCCCACGATCAATTTATAATTTGATTTGACATCGTCATTGACATATTCCAAAATATCATCAAAGACTTGGTCAAAATCCATCTTTCCTTTAGTAGGGCTAATAAAATTCATCTTTTCCCCTTCAAAAACCCAACCCTTCAGCTAAACTTCTAAATTCAACTACCGATAAGGTTTCTCCGCGCCGGTTGGGGTCGATCCCCTTAGTTCTCAAAAAAATGCCTAATTCATCTTTTGACTGAAAAAGGTTGGTAGATGCTAAAGCGTTTAAAATCGTCTTTCTCCGCTGTTGGAATGCGGCTTGGACTACCAAAGAAAGCCGGGGATATAGTGATTGTATTTCCTGAGCGCGATAAGGAGTGATTCTGACAATTGCCGAATCAACCCCCGGTTCCGGGTAAAAGACAGTCCGTGATACGTTCCCAACTTTTTCTACCTTTCCGTAAAAATTCAACATCACGGTTAGGGCCCCGTATTCTTTGGTCCCGGGCCCGGCAGTGATGCGTTGGGCAACTTCTTTTTGAACTAAAAAAACCATTCTTTCCCACTCAATGCCTGATTCCACCAACTTAAAAATGGCCGGGGTCGTTATGTAATAAGGTAGGTTCGCGACTACTTTAAGCCCCACTTCGAAACCTTTGACTAATTCAAAGAGGTCCGTTTCCATAATATCACGATTTAATAATTGGAGACGTGGTGATTCTTTAAAACGCTCTTCTAAAATAGAAAACAAGCCGCGATCATATTCGACTGCCACTACCTTTCCGGCCTGTTCCAGTAAAAATCCGGTTAAAGCCCCTAAACCCGGGCCAATTTCTAGAACTAAATCTCCGTCATTGACCGAGCCTGCTTCAACTATCTTCATAAGAACGTTACTGTCTATTAAAAAGTTTTGCCCCAGACTTTTTCGCGGGGCCAAGTTTCTTTCCTTAAGGGCTTCTCTAATCTTTTTAGGTGATAATATTTTCAACGAGGCCATTTCTAAACACCCAAGTTTATTATTACCAGACGGTTGAGATATATGTCGCAATATATTTTTGGCCGTCCAAGTTTATGCCGTATTTATTTTCCTTGGTTCACGAATTAATATTAATACTTTGCTTTGCTTTTTTCGATTCATAATTGAAGCATGGAAAAGCTTTAATAGAATTATTACGGTTTAGATTATGAACGGCGCCGATCCTTAAAATAGTGGCTCCCAGGCATTGATTGGGCGTACTTGAGCACTTCAAAACCGATTAGTTCCGCTTCAAGCCAATCATTAATTATTCTTTCTTCGTTACTGACGATACCGATGGCCAAAGTCATCACCGGCCATTGCTCGACAATCCCTCTCCGGTTAGTGACGACCATTCCCCCTCGTTTCTGGTCTTCTTCGTTGTAGAAAGAGATGATTTCCCTGTCGAAAATCGCTATTAGATTTTGGCTAAGCTCCTCAGTTGGCCCGGGCGTTAATAAAATAACAAAATCGTCTCCTCCCAGATGATAAATCTCGGGAACAGAACCAGCTATTTTAGTGGTTTCTTCTTGAATCAACTTCGCTAAAAACCGAATAATTTGATTTCCTTGTTCAAACCCGTACACTCGGTTAAAGGTTGCAAACCCTTTAATATCACAAAAAAGAAGATTAAATAATTTGCCGTCTTTAATACGATAGGTGATTTCCTCTTGGAGCTGGGTCTGACCGGGCAATTCAGTCAACGGATTAATTTCTTTTAAAACCTTCGCCTTGATGATTTGAGCATTGACTCTTCCTAGTAAGGTCTTGGGAGTAAAAGGTTTAACAATGATATCGTTAACTTTAACCCCGGTTTTTTTGAACTCCTCTTCATCAAACTGCGCATCGACCATAAGAATGATCGGTACATTCTGCAATTTGAGAGTGTTTCTAATCTCTGAACAAACCTGATACCCGTCGATCTTCGGTAATTTATAATTTATTACCAGCAATTCAGGAGGATTATTGGCGATCTTCTCTAACGCCTCTTCTCCGTCATAAGCGGTAACCACCCAATAACCGGCGTTTGAAAGCTTGATTACTGCCAATTCGACAATCCTAGTCTCGGAATCGACAATTAACACCCGTTCTCCTTCCACAATAACCCCTCCGCGTCAAATCAACTCTGGAAATTAATCGCTGTTAGTACATTATTCATGTTGCTGAATGGTCGAAAATAATATTAATCATTAATTCGACAATACCCGTTCGTTTCCTCTAATTTGGAAAATCTTTCTGCATTAACCGCTAGATCTTTTCTCGAGAACGCTTCGGACTTTTTTCAACCATTCAAGTTCAGACTGTAAAAAGCTGATCCGATGTTGAATAATGAGCATGGCAAATACTGCGTCTTCCGATAATTTTTCGTCCTTGGCGCTATCTAGACTGAACTGTTCCAACTCGGTTTCAATCTGTTTTATTTGATTAGCGATTAGCGCTTTTAAATTAAAACTCTTATCGGTAATGGTATAAACCGCCAAGGCGACATCGAGATTGAAATATGTATTTACAACCTTAAACCGCTCCTCCGTCAATTCCTCTTTTAAAGCCTTTTTGCCGGCGGATGTAATTTCAAAAACTTTTTTATTTGGCCGGTTATCCGATTCTACCATTCGAGCTTTGACCCAACCCCGTTCCTCAAAATTTTTAAGAATACGGTAGACATAGGGCATACTTATATTAATCCATAGATTGGCATTGGTTTCTTCTAAAAACTGAGATATCTCATAACCATAGCGCGGACTCTGGCTGATTAAACTCAGGAGAAAAATTTCAGTCACGTTCATCTATTCCACCTCTTTCTTACATTGGTTAATATTATATTAATATAATATAATACTTGTTTAATATTTGTCAATTTAAATATTGGTGTTGTAAAATAAAAACCAGGGATACCCTGGTCTTCTTCTTTGCAATATTTTTAAGCTTAAATCAAACTTATTCTTTACTCTCAAAATAGTTTTTGTTAATAATAATTTCCAAGATCGGAAGAGCACACGTCTGAACTCCAGTCACTTAGGCATCTCGTATGCC
>ENA-UOOK01003532-UOOK01003532.1-fermentation-metagenome-genome-assembly--contig:-NODE-3532-length-17669-cov-3.335131_pt1 | contig 17669 bp, 9 predicted proteins | sample MGYA00245777_ERZ724023 | MGnify/ENA primary metagenome ERZ724023 (study PRJEB28704, sample SAMN03018312) | fermentation metagenome | biome: anthropogenic terrestrial biome; feature: soil; material...
AGAGAGGTTCTTCTGTTGCAAATTACAACCCTATTCTCCAGTCAGATGGAACAATTGCATATAGAAAGAATGGAACTGATTCTCAGTTAGGTTACGCGGAAGCTTTTGGCAAAGCAAGGGATTGGTATATGGAAGCAAGTCTGAATTATAATCGTGATTTTGGCTATAACCATATTGGAGCACTTTTGCTTTATAATCAATCTAAAAGATATTATCCCGCTCAGTATTCTGATATTCCTACAGGTTATGTAGGTCTTGTTGGCCGCTTAACTTATGATTATGCTAACAGATATATGGCTGAGTTCAATGCGGGTTATAATGGTTCAGAGAATTTTTCACCCCATCATCGTTATGGGTTCTTTCCTGCGTGGTCTATTGGCTGGGTAGCCAGTGAAGAGCCTTTTTTCAAGAGTTTGAAAAAGGCTATTCCATATTTAAAGCTTCGAGCTTCTTGGGGATTAGTAGGTAACGATAAAGTTGGTGGAGATCGCTTTATGTATACAGATGATCCTTATAATCTTGGTGGTGGATATAATTTTGGTACTAATGTGTCAGGGAATAAACCAGGGGCTTATGAAGGCGCAAAACATAACAAAAACGTAAAATGGGAAACTTCTTTTAAACAGGATTATGGAATTGATGTCAATTTCCTGGATAACCATTTACGAGCTACTTTTGATTATTACTATGAAAATCGTAAGGATATCCTACTACAGAACATGACAGCACCTACTATCTTAGGTTTCACTTTACCTTATGCCAATTTGGGGAAAGTAAATAGTTGGGGATATGAGGTGTCCTTAAAATGGAAAGATAATATAACGGATCATTTTACCTATTGGGTTGAGGGTAATCTTTCCTATAACCAGAATAAGATCATTGAGGAATATGAAGCACCTCAGAACTATCCGTATATGTACCAGAAGGGACATAGGATAGGCTCCCGGGATATTCTTAAATTCTGGGGATTCTATGATGAGACCGCAGATGCACGTTATTTCGCTCAGTACGGTCATCATATCGCTTCTCATTCTGGGGGACTGCTTCCGGGTGACTGTGTCTATGTGGACTTGAATAATGATGGTGTGATTGATGCTAATGATCGTTCTTATGGCCTTGGACATACGGATGACCCGGAATATATCGTTGGCTTCAATATTGGGTTTACCTGGAACAAACTGGATGTGGGTACTCAATGGACTGGTGCCTGGGATGTGAGCCGTATGCTGGACGAAACTTTCCGTCAACCATTGGGAGATACTGGGAACAAGGGACTACTGCAATATCAGTATGATCATACCTGGACCCCGGATAATCCTGATCCGGAGGCTAAATATCCTCGTGCTACAATGGCTCATGCATCTAATAACTACGCTGGATCTACATTATATGAGGTCAATTCCAGTTACCTTAGACTGAAGAGCATGGATATTGCCTATCACTTCGATTTTCCTTTTATGAAGAACTTGGGCATGAACCAATGTATATTGGCTTTGAGTGGATATAATCTCTTGACCTTTACTGGTTTTAAATGGGGTGATCCTGAATCCAGGACCAGTGACCGTCCTTCTTATCCTCTGACAAGGTCGTTCGCGTTGACGCTTAAACTCGGATTTTAATAATTAATAAGGAGGTTATAGTTATGAAACCAAAATATATATTAGCAAGTCTTCTTGGAGTGTTTTTCTTGATGATCACTTCAGGTTGTGTCGATGGAATTAAATTTGGTGATTCTTTCTTGGAAAAAGCTCCGGGGGGGGATGTTACCAAAGATACGATATTTAATAATCCTGAATATACTAGGGATTTTCTTTGGAATACTTATAGTATGTTGTATTATGGCCTGCCTTATTACTGGGATGGTGGTGTAGGCCAGAAAATGAATACGGGTATGTTCGAGACTTTGTCGGATTGCTGGCATAGTCATAACTCGTGGGATGAAGTAAACCGGGAATTTTATTCAGGTACTTATATTCCCGGGAATGCGGGTAAGTTTAATTATTGTGGAGAGAATGTGTGGCAAGCAGTCAGAGCGGCATATATCTTTCTGGAAAATGTGGATAAGACACCGGATATGAGTGATGCTGAGAAAACAAGATTGAAAGCTGAAGCCAAGTGCATCATCGCTTCCCGGTATTTCGACATGTTCCGTCACTATGGTGGCCTTCCTATTGCAAAACAATCTTATAATGGTACTGAAGGGACATACGAACTTCCACGTGCTACGGTGGAGGAAACGGTTAATTTTATGGTGGGGCTGCTTGATGAGGCTGCACCGGATCTTCCCTGGGTTCTTGACGAATCGGACCGCTCTAACTGGGATGGACGTTTTACCAGAGCTGCTGCAATGGGATTGAAGTGTAAGATCCTTGTCTTTGCTGCTTCTCCTCTATTTAATTCGGCTACACCATATTGCACTACGGGGGATCAGAAAGCAAATGAAAAGCACCAGACTTGGTATGGAGGTTATAAACCTGAATTATGGACTCAGTGCTTGAAGGCTTGTAAAGATTTCTTTGATGCTGTCCAGCAGAATGGTTATTATCATCTTGTTCAAGCTGACGGAAATACTCCGGGACAATATCGTGCAGCTTTCCGTGAGGCTTATTCTGCTAGAGGAACTACTGAGATGCTGATCTCTACTCGCTATAAGTATCAGACTTATAAGGGGAATTGGGAAGACTGGAATTCTAAGTTTGTCTCGGAGTGGAATGCTTTCGGCGGTTATACTCCTACGGAAGACTATATGGAGATGTTCCCTTGGAAAGACGGACGGCCTTTTAATTTCGAACAGGAAGAGAAAGATAATAATCTTGATAATATGTTTGAAGATAAAGATGGTAACTTGACTCGTGATCCAAGGTTATATGAGACAATGATCGTGAATAATATGCGCCATAGTCTGAATGACAATGGAAACATGAGTGGCCGCTGTGAGGAACTCTGGGTAAATGGACGCGAGTGTGGAAATGGCCCTCAGACGGAATCAGGACAGTATGCGACTGGATTTGCCAATAATAAATTTTACATGAATAAAGACGATGCAAAGGGAAGGGTTAATTGCTGGCCTTATCTTCGTCTTTCTGAAATGTATCTGATCTATGCTGAGGCATTGGCACAGACTGGAGATTATGAAGATGCAATCAAACAGGTGGATATTGTCAGGGCCCGTGTCGGCCTGAAGGGATTGAAGGAAAGTATGCCTGATAAGAATTTCGATGACAAGAATACGCTGATCGATGCAATCATGAACGAGAGGGCCTGTGAACTCGGACTGGAGGATACCCGCTTCTTCGATATGATCCGTTACCGTCGTGCTGACTTGTTTGAGAAAAAGTTACATGGCTTGCGGATCTATCGCCAAAAGGATGGTAAAGATTATAATTATTCTTATTCAGATAAGGTGGCTGGACAAGAGGGCTGGCAGGCCACTCAGCCTTTCAATTTCAGATATGAGAAATATGTCTTGGGTAATGTCGCCCGTGTCTGGTGGACTCATTTCGATCCTAAATGGTACTTGTCTGCATTCCCACCAACAGAAATCAATAAGGGATATGGACTTACACAGAATCCTGGATGGTGATAATCAATGTTTATAAACGAATAGATATGAAACGATATATATTATTAGTGATCGCTTTTGCCTTAGGCATTGGGGGCTATGCCCAGGAAAAAAGTGAAAATATCAGTGGCATTGTTGTTGATAAGTTTGGCAATCCTGTTTCTGGTGCTTTGATAGAACTTAGAAATAGTCCAGATGCAAAAACTTATACGGACCAGCAAGGTAAATTCAGCATACTGGCTGACAAGGATGCACAACTTTTTGTCGATGCTCCGGATCAGTCGGAGAAAACCATTACACTTACAGGGAGTAAGGATGTCAGAATTGTAATGGATTATGCTTCCAGACCGGTTAATATTGGCTTTGGCATCCGGCAGAATGTAGAGGAGTCCACAATGTCCGTAGCAAGTGCCTCAAATGATGAGTTTAATAACCGTTCTGCAAAGAATATTGGCAACTCTCTGTTTGGACATGTGCTGGGTTTAACTACCCTGCAGGGAACAGGTGAGTATTCTGCATACGAGCCTACTTTCTTCGTAAGAGGCTTGCAGACTCTTGCTGGGAATAATCCGTTGATTCTTGTGGACGGAATAGAACGAAATATTTCTTACATTACTCCTGAGGAAGTGGAAAATGTCATTGTCCTCAAGGATGCTCCGGCTGTTGCTCTTTATGGGTATAAGGGCGCGAATGGTGTTGTCAACATTATCACGAAGCGGGGCAAATATAAAAGTAATGAGATTCATTTCAGCTATGATCATGCCTTCAATTGGGAGGAGAGACGCCCGAAATTCGTTGATGCTTACACTTACGCAAGTGCCATGAATGAGGCTTTAACTAATGATGGTAATGCTGTTAAATATTCCCCTCTGGAACTTGATGCATTCAAAACGGGCAAATATCCTTTCCTGTATCCTAACGTGAACTGGATTGACGAGGCTTTCAAGAATTTGGGGGGCAGCAATATTTATGACTTGTCTTTTAGGGGCGGTGGAGAACACATGCGGTATTATTCATTGATGAATCTACAAGATAATAATGGCTTTATCGCACATCCTAATATGAATAGCGGATATTCTACTCAGAACAAGTATTCAAAGGCTAATCTTCGCTTTAACCTGGATATAGATTTGACGAATACTACAAGTGTACAGGTTAACTTGGATGGAGTACTTCTGGAAACACTTCGCCCTGGCCTGAGCAGTGATGGCTTATGGGATAAAATCTATACCGTTCCGGCAGCTGCCTTTCCTGTCAAGACAGAAAGTGGATTATGGGGCGGAAATGCAACCTGGGACGGCTATTCTAATCCGGTCGCACTGACGGAAGGCCGGGCTTATAGTAAGGCTCATACCCGGGCTTTATTCGGAGATATGACCCTTAAACAGAATCTATCGTCACTTACAGAAGGATTATCCGTGTGGACGAGACTGGCTTATGACAATATCGCTGCTTATTGGGAGAACCATACAAAATCGTATAGATATGGAAGTGATGCGGTTTCTGAATGGACTAATGGGGAACCTTCGGCTTTTACTCATTATACGGGTGGAAATGATTCTTCTTTAGGTACGGACAGCAAACTGGACTGGCAGAATAAAAACTTTAATTTTGGCTTTGGTACTAATTATGACCGTACTTTCGGTAACCATGCGATTTCTTCTGTCTTGATGTGGAATTATGAGTATAGAAATAGTAATGGACAGAACAATACTTGGTATCGTACTTCTGCTTCTTGGTATAATCATTATGGATATAAAGGAAGGTATTTCGCAGATTTGTCTCTTACTATGGCGGGCTCTAACAAACTCGCTCCTGGACATCGCTGGGCTTTCTCTCCTGCTGTTTCTGCTGCCTGGGTGATCTCGAAAGAGAAATTTATGAGAAATATGAGTTTCGTAGACCTGCTCAAACTGCGTGCTTCGTGGGGAATTATCAATGTCGATAATATTCCTGCTGAAGGATATTGGGAACAAACTTATGGCGGTGGAAATGGCTATAATCTCGGTGGTAATTATGATTGGGATGGAGGTTGGACAAGGGGACGCCTAGCTTCGACTGACGTTACTCACGAGCGTAGTACAAAATATAATGTAGGTGTAGATGCTACTCTCTTTAAAGGCCTTGACATTACGATGGATGGGTATTATCAGCGTCGTAGTGATATATGGGTGTCTGCAAGTGGCAGGAATTCTTCCGTCTTGGGATCTGAAAGTCCTTATGTCAATGGGGGTGTAGTAGATAGTTATGGATTCGAGATGGGATTGAATTATACCAAAATGATCGGCAGGGACTTTATCTTTAATGGTGGTGCAAACTATACATTATCTAAGGATAAGATAAAGAATGAACTGGAGGAACCTCATGCTTATAGTTATTTGGATCAGACAAATCATCCTGTTGGTCAAATCTTTGGTTTGCAGGCTATTGGTTTCTTTAAGGATCAGGCGGATATTGATCATAGCCCCGTCCAGCAGTTTTCTGATGTCAAGCCAGGTGACATTAAGTATAAGGATCAAAATGGGGATGGCGTCATCAATGAGGAAGATGTTGTGAAAATGGGCTATAATACTACTTGTCCTGAGATCTATTTCTCTTTTCATTTAGGTGCTGAATATAAAGGTATCGGCTTAGATGCAGATTTCCAGGGCGTAGGCAACTATACAGCCATCTTGAATACCAAGTCTCTTTATTGGCCGCTGATCAACAATACGAATATCAGCAAGTATTATTATGATAACCGTTGGACACCGGAACATACGAATGCTAAATTCCCACGTCTTACAGCAGAAAGTAATGCCAATAACTTCCGTACAAATTCAATATGGTTGGAAGACCGTTCTTTCTTGAAATTGAGAAATTTGGAGGTCTATTATAAATTTCCGAAGTCCATTTTAGCTTCAACTAAGTTTATTAGTACGGCGAAACTTTATGTGCGGGGCGTTGATCTTTTGTGTCTTGATCATATTAAAAAGGCTGATCCAGAACAGTATGGGGCTGACTATCCTTTAAACCGTTCTCTGGTGGTAGGGCTTGCTCTTGGTTTTTAATCATTAATGGAAAAAACAATGAAAAAGACATTTATTATTGCAATCATCGGTTTTATAGCCTTTTCTTCCTGTAGCAACGAACTGGATTATAAGGAATATAATAATTACGATAAACAGTATGTGTTTACAAATTTTGATAACACGGTTGGTTTTGTGACGGACATCTATGGACGGATGGATTATGATTTCGGCACTTATGGCAATGGAATGCTCGCTTCTGCTTGCGATGAGGCTGAATATGCATGGCGTTCCGGTAGTGTGAATGATTTTACGGATGGTGCCTGGAGCCCTACGAATTCAAAGGATAATATCTGGAATGACAGTTATGCTGCCATCCAGAAGGCTAATTTATATCTGAGTGAATGTGGAAGCTGTGATTTTTCTCAGTATCGTTTTGATAAGGACTATACTGCTCAGATGGCTCGTTTTAAAAGATTGAAATTTGAGGTTCGTTTCCTTCGTGCTTATTTCTATTTTAACCTGGTAAGACAGTATGGCGATGTGCCTTTTTCTACTCAAGTCCTTTCTGAGAAGGAGGCGAATAATCTGCCCCGTACGTCGTATAATGATGTGTTTGATTTCATCGTGAAGGAATGTGATGAGATTTGTGACAGTCTGCCGGCAGATTATTCCCAGTTGGGGGATGATGCTGCTGCAAATGAAACGGGCAGGGTTAACAAATTGGCTGTGTTAGCTCTGAAAGCGAGAACTTTACTCTACTGGGCTAGTCCGCTCTTTAATACAAAAAATGATAATGAACTCTGGCATCGTGCTGCATTGTCCAGTAAAGCGGTTTTAGATTCCTGTGCAAAGTATAATGTGCATCTTGGCAAATATGCTGACTTGTGGGGTACGGATAACTGGAAGGCTTCTGAGATTATCTTTGCTCGCCGGGTAGGTGACTTGAACTACTTGGAAACAAATAATTTTCCTGTGGGAGTAGAGGGTGGTCATTCTGGTAATTGTCCTACACAAACACTTGTTGATGCATACGAAATGAAGAGCACTGGAAAACTGTGGAATGAGGAGGGAAGTGGATATAATCCTGCAAAACCTTATGATAATCGTGATCCGCGGCTGGCTATGACGATTGCCGTAAATGGCGAGAAAAACTGGCCTACCTATAATACCTCTGAGTTGCAGACTTACTATGGAGGGGTGAATGGGGAGCCGATCGCAGGTGCTACACCAACTGGCTATTATCTGAAAAAATATCTGGACCCTACGGTCAATGTCTCTGCAACGAATTCCAATACAAAACGTCATTCCTGGATTACTTTCCGATTGGGTGAGTTCTATCTGGACTATGCTGAAGCGGTGTTCCACTATTTAGGTAGTGCGGATGCTACAAGTGCTGAGTTTCCTTTGTCTGCCAGAGAAGCTGTCAATATCATCCGGGGGAGAAGTGATGTGATGATGCCTCCATTGCCTACAGGACTTTCTAATGACGAATTTTGGAAGAAGTATGAAGATGAGCGTATGGTAGAGTTGGCTTTTGAAGATCATCGTTTTTATGATGTCAGACGGTGGAAGGAAGGAAATCAACTGGCTTCTATCATAGAAATGCATATCACGAAGAATGCTGACGGCAGTTTTTCTTATAGCAGACAGACGGTTAAAAGAAACTGGAATGATAAAATGTATTTCTTCCCGATTCCTGAATCTGAGATCCTGAAGCATAAGAATGTAAATTTCCCGCAAAATCCGGGTTGGTAATAGTAAAAAACAGAATATATGAAAATAAATAAGGTGTTATTGTCATTGGTCGTTTTTGCATCGCTTTTTTCAGCTTGTGATGATAAAATAGATCATTTCGAATATGAAGGATATACGCAGAAGGCACAGACTGTTGACGTGTCTAAATTATCGTATGATTCTCTGCCTGGGAGCATCAAATTGAGGTGGGATACTACCGGGATCAAGTATGAATATATGAAGGTTTCCTATATAGATCCCTCCGATCAGAAAACGGTTACGGCGGTTGTATCTAAATACTGTGACTCCCTTCTTGTAGAAAACACGTTAAGGAAATATGGTGACTATGATTTCTCTTTCCAGGCTTTCAATTCTTTGAATAAGGGTGGCTCCATCGTTACTTTCAAGGCTCGTTCTGGAAGAGCGCCGGCTATCATTACGGTTAATAAAACAAAGGTGAATCTTACTGTTGACCAGCTAAGCACAAATGATCAGGAACCTTCAGAGGGACCTATAGGCAATCTGATAGATAATAATCCGAACACATTCTTCCATACTCGCTGGAGCTCTCCACAAAAACCTTTGCCTCAGTATATCCAGATCGATTTTAAAGAAGATCATGAAGATTTTGCTATCTGGTATAAGAATCGTAATGGCTCTCAAGTAGGTCCACAAAGTTTTGACTTACAGATCAGCCAGGATGGCAATCAATGGGAAACGGTAAAGACAGTAAACTCGGGATTGCCTTCTGCAAGTGGGGCTGAATATACTTCTGATGTCGTCCAGCCTGGTAAAAAGTTTAGATACTTCCGCCTTAATGTGACTAAGACTTTCGGTGATCGTAATTATTTTAATATGGCTGAACTTGCTTTTTATGATGCTCAGGTCCTGGTCAATGATCCGGAAGCTAAGTAGACTTTATGATTTAAAATATTTGAATGAAAAAGCAGTTTAAATCTTGATTGCAATGAAAACAAATAGAATGAAATATCTGGCTTTTCTGCTCGTTGCCTCTCTCGTTGCAGTTACCAGTTGTAGTGAAAATGATAGCCGCGCCGGTGTAAATATTGGCCAATACAAGTGGCTGGCCCTTTATCAGTCTCGGCAGGTATGGGATGGTCATCAGAATAATATGAGTATGGCCTTGAATGAGGATGATGATAAGGATACTACCTTCACGGTCAATACCTCTCTTTATATGAATCAGAAAGCAGACCAGGACTGTAAGGCAGAACTTGTCGTCGATAGTGATTCCTTGGCTAAGGCAATTAACCTGTCTTCTTCTGGCGGACTCTATGCTTGTTACACGCACTCCGTTCTGATGCCTAAAAATGCCTATTCTTTGTCTTCTGGTGATATAGTGCTAAAAGCGGGAGAGAAAAAATCGGATGCGGTGACGGTGACTATCCATCGTGACCAACTTCTTACGGATCCGATTCGTAATGATATTTCGGATGTGACTTTTGTGCTTCCTTTATCTTTGCGCAATTCTTCTGTCTATAAAATTAATGATAAAGTGAGTACGTTGATGCTTTTTGTCACTATGCCGGAACTTGACCCTACTAAACCGGATAAAACAGCCGCTAAAAAGGAACTTGATGGTATGAAACTGGTATGGGATGATGAATTTAATGGGACAGGCAGACCTGATGAGACAAAATGGAATTTTGAAACAGGTTTCCAACGTAATCATGAGGATCAGTGGTACCAAAAAGATAATGCTTATCTCGATGGTAAGGGAGCTCTTGTCATTGAGGGGCGTAAGGAAACGGTCCAAAATCCTAATTATCAGCCTGGAAGTTCTGATTGGAAGAGAAATCGCCAATATGCTGAATATACGAGCGCTTCTATGCAAAGTAAATATACTTACAAGTATGGGAAAGTAATTGTCAGAGCTAAGATTCCTATAGCAAGTGGCTCTTGGCCAGCTATCTGGCAAGTCGGTAATACTTGGGAATGGCCTCTTGGTGGTGAAATTGATATCCTGGAATCTTATCCTTCTAATGGGCAACCGGCAATACATGCTAATTATTGTTGGGGATCCGATAGGAGATGGTCTGGCAATTGGCAGTCTGTAGTTAAAACATTATCCTATTTTACGGATAAAGATAAAGACTGGGTAAAGAAGTATCATGTTTGGACTCTTGACTGGAATAAAAATACGCTGAAGATTTCTGTTGATGGAGAGCTGATCAATGAGATTAGTACGTCGAAAACCTTTAATGGTAGTGGCGGTGGTGCGCCGAGTGGAGAGTATCAGAATCCATTCAGTAATGATGTTAGCAATTTTGGGGATCTGATTTGGCTTAATCTTGCTTTAGGAGGTGATAATGGTGGGAAAATTGATAATAGAGCGTTTCCGATGAAGTATTATATTGATTATGTTAGAGTATATCAATGATTTTAAAGGTGGTATTTGTTTTGTATTAGAATCAGCTCATTGATGAAGTGGAAAGAATTTGAGGACAATCTATTGTAACCTGTTCTTGATTCTTTCATAATAATTAGTAGAGGTGTATTTCTTATACAAAACTAGGGTTATAATAATTTACCATTGGGTTTAGATATAGTTTTTATTGGTTAGTAATTTGAATCAATTCTTAAGAAGGTTACTTCTGTTTTATGGTGGTATAATCAGAGATTCTGGTTATACCGCTGTTTTGTGTTTTCGAAGTAACTTCCTCTAAATGAGGTATATTCATGTTATTTAACGGATTCTTGATATGGTATTTGTTTTTATTTGTTAATTTAGTCACTTGAAAATTTTTATGAAGAAAATAATAGAATATTTAGTAGTAGTTCTGGCAATAATGTTATCTTCTCAATCTGTTTCTGCTAAAAGGAAGGTGCAACAGACGGATCGGGAATATTGGTGCTCTCAGGCATGGAAGATGGCAAAACCTGTGTTGGAAAATATGGCTCATGGTACTCTTCAGAAAAATATGGAGATGGAGTTCAGTCCAAGCTTTGATAACCGAAATAAGAAGGTAGCCTATATGGAATGCTTCGGACGGCTGATGGCTGGTATCGCTCCATGGCTTGCTCTCCCTGATGATCATACTGTAGAAGGGGGACAACGCAGGCAGTTAAGAGAGTGGGCTCTGCAGAGTTATAAGAATGCAGTAGACACGAAGAGCCCGGACTATCTCTGTTGGGGCATCGGAGGCCAGAACCTGGTAGATGCTGCTTATATTGCAGAAAGTTTTCTTCGTGCTTATCAGGCGTTGTGGGTGCCACTGGATTCTGCCACAAAGCAACGTTATTTTATAGAATTTCGTAGACTCCGGAAGATTGATCCACCTTATACCAACTGGCTTTTGTTCTCCTCTACTATTGAAAGTTTTATGGCTAAAGCCGGAGGGGCTTATGATCAGTTTCGTGTGAATATGACTTGCCGTAAAGTTGAAGAGTGGTATACCGGTGATGGGTGGTATTCCGATGGGCCAGACTTTACCTTTAATTATTATAGTAGTTATGTCTTTCATCCGATGTATCTGGAAACATTGCAGGCGATGATTGATGCGAGAGCAAATACTCGTCTGGACTATCAGAAATATTATGATCGTAAATTGAAACGGGCCCAGAGATATGCGATTATCCTGGAGCGGTTTATCTCTCCTGAAGGAACTTTTCCTGTTTTTGGACGGAGTATCCCATATCGGGATGCGGCTATGCAGCCTTTGGCCCTTTTGGCTTGGTATAGAAAACTTCCGAAGGAACTGGCGAATGGTCAGGTTCTTGCAGCACTTACGAAGGTCTTGCATCGGATGTGGGATCATTATAATAATTATAATGAGAAGGGATTTCTGAATATCGGTTTTTGTGGACATCAACCGGATGTGGCTGACTGGTATACTAATAATGGCAGTGAGTATATGGCTTCACTGATTTTTATGCCTTTAGGGCTTCCGGCTAATGATCCTTTCTGGACAGATGCTCCGCAGCCATGGACTCAGGTGAAAGCTTGGAGTGGTCATCCTTTCCCAAAGGACCATTTATGGAAAGATCAGATTCAGACTTCGGATAAATGGTAAGAATGCGATGAAAATAATGTACAAATTGAATAAAATATTTGATTTCAGGGTTGATTATTATCTAAGAATGAGTAACTTTGAGGATGATTATCAGAGCCTGTACAGAATGAATAACAAATGATGAAGAAGATAAGGGATGCTTTGATCCTATTGCTACTCATGCCTTTGATTACTATCCAGGCGGAATCCGTGCAACGGGTAAAAAACATTATAGGGAATGTTAATAATTATTGGCAGGCTAATCATCAACCTCAGGACCGTGCCTTCTGGGATATAGCGGTCTATCATACCGGAAATATGGCAGCCTATCAATTGATGGGCAATCCTCAATGGCTACGGTATTCTGAAATCTGGTCTGAATATAATCACTGGCAGGGGGCTGATGAAAAGAATCCTTCCAAATGGCTTTATAAAAACTATGGTGAGGATCAACAGCATGTGCTCTTTGGGGACTGGCAGGGGTGTTTCCAGACTTATCTTGACTTGTATCAGGTTGCTCCGGATCCGATAAAGGTTGCAAGAGCCAGGGAGGTGATGAGCTTTGAGGCAGATTCTAAAGTTAATGATTACTGGTGGTGGGCGGATGCCTTATATATGGCAATGCCTGTGATGGCAAAGATGTACAGGTTGACCGGAGATGAGAAATATCTGGATAAACTCTATGAGAATGTAAGATATAGTGACAGTATCATGCTTGACGAAAAGACTGGACTTTATTACCGTGATGCTCGTTATGTCTATCCAGCGCATCGGACCATTTCCGGAAAGAAAGATTTCTGGTCTCGTGGTGACGGATGGGTATTAGCAGGACTTGCAAAAGTTCTTCAATGTATGCCGAAAACTTATCGGTATTATCCTTTCTTTTTAAAGAAATATGTTCGTATGGCATACGCTGTGGCCCGTTTGCAACAGGAAAAAGGTTACTGGACACGGTCCTTGATGGATCCGGAACAGGCTCCCGGGCCGGAGACCAGTGGTACTGCACTTTTTACATACGGGATCCTCTGGGGAGTTAACCATGGTATATTGGAGAAATCTGATTTTAAACCGGTGATCAAGCGGTCTTGGAAATATCTTTCGAAAAAAGCTTTGCAGAAGGATGGAAGTGTTGGTTATGTGCAGCCTATTGGTGACCGGGCTGTTCCCGGACAATCCATTGATCAGCACTCGCAGTCGGATTTTGGTGTGGGTGCATTTCTTCTTGCTTCTTGTGAATACGCACGATATATTGCTAATAATAAATACTATGACAAAAAGAAATCTATGTTTACTGGTGGCGGCGTCTTTGTTGGTGTCGGTGCCGGCTTTGGCCGTTAATGTAAAGAAGGGGCAGCCTAAAGTAAAGACTGATCCTGTGATCTTTCCGGAATGGCATGACCTTCAGGTAAATGAAATCAACCGCTATCCTATGCATACTGCATTTCGGATAGAAAACGGTGATACACTAAGCTTGAATGGAACGTGGAAATTCAATTGGGGGGCTAATTTGGACCAGCGCCCGGTGGATTTTTACAGGACAGGTTATGATGATTCTTCATGGAAGACCATGTCTGTTCCCGGTATATGGGAATTGAATGGTTATGGAGATCCGGAGTATGTAAATATCGGTTTTGCATGGCGGGGGCATTTTAAGAATGATCCGCCGGAGATTCCGATTAAGGATAATCATGTGGGGAGTTATCGGCGGATTATCCATATTCCGGATAGTTGGACTGGTAAACAGGTAATTGCTCATTTCGGATCGGTCACTTCGAATATGCATCTGTGGGTCAATGGACATTTTGTAGGGTATACTGAGGATTCTAAAGTTGAGGCCGAATTTGATGTTACTCCCTATTTGAAAAAGGGTGATAATTTGTTCGCTTTTCAGGTGTCTCGCTGGTGCGACGGAAGCTATGACGAGGATCAGGACTTCTGGCGTCTGTGTGGTGTGGCACGTGACAGTTATCTGTTTACCCGAAACAAAAATCATCAGATGACGGATATCCGGGTACTTCAGAATCTGACGAACCATTATACGGATGGGGTCTTGGATATCCAGGCTTTGTTAAAAGGGTGTAATACAGCTGATTTCAAGCTCTTGGATGCCAATGGACAGCAGGTTGCAGATCAAGTTGTTACCGGTGTCAAAGATGGTCTGGCAAAGGCTGTCTTGAATCTCAGTCAACCTCATCTGTGGTCGGCAGAGACTCCTTATTTATATACGCTTGTAGCTAGTGCGCTTCCTTCAACAAAGGCTGGGCGTTCTTACGAGACCCTTTCTCTGAAGGTTGGATTCCGCTCTGTTGAGATCCGGAACCGTCAACTATTGGTTAATGGGAAACCGATATTGATTAAAGGAACTGACCGGCATGAAATGGACCCTGATGGTGGCTATGTCGTGACTCATGCACGGATGATTCAGGATATTAAAATCATGAAGCGCTTGAATATCAATGCGGTCCGTACAAGTCATTACCCGGATGATCCTTACTGGTATGATCTGTGTGACCAATATGGTATTTATCTGGTGGCTGAAGCTAATCAGGAAAGCCATGGCTTCGGATATGGTGATGACGCAATGTCTGGAAAACCGATGTTTGCCAAACAAATCATGCAGCGTAATCAGCATAATGTCTGTATGAACTTTAATCATCCGAGTGTGATCATCTGGAGTCTTGGAAATGAGACAAAGTATGGTCCCAATTTTGTTGCTGCTTATAAATGGATCCGTCAACAGGATCCGTACCGTCCTATTCAGTATGAACAGGCTGGTTTAAAGGGTTCTACGGACCTCTTCTGCCCGATGTATTATCCGGTAGACCTTTGTGAAAAATATGCTTTAGATCCGAATTCCACAAAACCGCTTATTCAGTGTGAATACAATCATTCAATGGGTAATTCTGGTGGAAACTTTGCTGAGTATTGGCAATTGATCCGCAAGTATCCGATTTACCAAGGTGGTTTTATCTGGGATTTTGTAGATCAGGGGCTACATCGTCATCCGCACTTTGATGCCAGTCGTACTTTGGCTGACTATGAGAATCTGACAAAGGATTTTTCTGTGAAGACAGAATATACGTATGGGGGTGACTTTAACAGCTATGATCCTTCTGATAATAATTTTAATTGTAATGGTATTATCGGCCCGGACCGTCAATTGAATCCTCATGCATACGAAGTGGGTTACCAGTATCAGAATATCTGGGCTGCTCCGGTTGATCTCTTGCAGGGGAAGATTTCGGTCAGAAATGAAAATTTCTTCCGTGACTTGAGCAATGATAAATTGATCTGGAACTTGGTTGATGATGGAAAAACGATTAAGAGTGGCGAAATAGATAACCTTGATGTCGCTCCGGGACAGACGAAGGAATTTACATTGCCATACGGACCGGTGGAAGGCAACGAGGTATTTCTGAATATTGACTTCAAACTAAAATCTGCCGAACCACTGATGGCTGCCGGACAGACTATAGCGTATGCCCAACTTCCGGTGAAAAAGGCTTCGACTTTTCTTTCTGTTCTTCCTGACAAGAAAGACAAAATCAGTGTAGATAAGAAAGATAAGACGGATCTTACCTTATCTAATAAGGAAGTGGTAATCAGTTTTGATAAGACTACTGGTTTCTTAAACAGGTATACGGTTGATGGTGTCAGTTATCTGGGTGAAGGCGGAAGTCTCAAACCTAATTTCTGGCGTGCTGTGACTGATAATGATCTTGGGGCTGGTTTCCAGAGACTGTATGCTCCTTGGCATCATCCGGAGATGAAACTTTCTTCTCTGACTGCCGGTAAGATCAAAGATACGGATTTCGGAAAGGGTATGGAAGTTGTTGCCCAATATGAAATGCCTGCTGTAAAAGCTCATTTGGTTCTTTCTTATAAGGTTTCTCCTACCGGTACGATCCAGGTAGATGAGAGTATGAGTACGGATCCTTCTGCCAAGGAACCGGATATGTTCCGTTTCGGAATGGTAATGGATATGCCTTATAGTATGGATCAGTCTGAATATTATGGCCGTGGACCTATTGAAAATTATAGTGACCGTAAGGATTGCATGAGAGTAGGAATTTATAGCCAGACTGCTGACGAACAGTTCTACCCTTATATCCGACCTCAGGAAACAGGGACAAAATCGGATATCCGTTATTGGAAACAGTTGGATGCATCTCAGAAGGGCCTGAAGATTTTCGGTGTTGATGGCAAGCTCTTTAGTGCCAGTGCCCTTCATTATAATATTGATGATTTGGACGAAGGAATGGAGAAGCACCAGAGACATTGTTATCAGGTTCCTCTATCGAAATTTACAGAACTTTCCATCGATGGTATACAGGAAGGTGTAGGAGGAACAAACAGTTGGGGAGCGTGGCCTCTGAAACCATATCTGGTACATTATCAGAATCGTGACTTTACTTTTGTATTATCACCGGAAAACTAATTATTCTGGCTTAATGGATATTTTATCCACCAGTTATCTTTTAAAATCCACCTGCAATCAGGTGGATTTTTTTATCTTTGTATTTGAATCGTATCAGGAGGAAGAATTGAAAGTAAGTATTTCTTCTTTTTCTATAGAGTTGAATCATAAATTTAAAACAAAATACCAAATGAACAGTCATCATCTTTTACGAACTTTATTATTGTGTTTTGCTTGTTTGTCTGCTTCCGGACTTGTAGCTCAGCATGTCTTTACCATTCAGACTTCCAGATCTGTCGCCAAGATTCAACCTACGATGTATGGTGTCTTCTTTGAAGATATTAATTTCGGAGCTGATGGGGGATTATATGCTGATATGGTGGAAAATCGTTCCTTTGAATTTCCCCAGCATCTGATGGGATGGAATACTTTTGGAAAGGTAAGTGTTGATGATCAGAAACCTGCTTTTGATCGTAATCCGCATTATGTCACATTGCTTAATGCTGGCCATGACCAGAAATTTACAGGCATAGAGAATCATGGTTATTTCGGTATGGGACTGAAAAAAAACATGGGGTATGATTTCAGTGTATATGCTCGTCTCAATGATTTACAGGGGAAAGATGCAAAACTTCTTGTGGAACTCGTTGGTTCAGATGATGAGATCATCGCGAAGCAGGAACTTACAGTTAATGACAATCAATGGAAAAAATATACGGTTCAGTTGAAATCCAATAAAACGGATGCACATGCTTTCCTACGTATCTTCCTGGATAGTGACGAGGGGGTGAATCTTGATCAGGTGTCTCTGTTTCCGGCAGACAACTGGCATGGGCTGCGAGCTGATCTTGTCCAGGATTTGAAGGATCTTCATCCGGGTGTGTTCCGTTTCCCTGGTGGCTGTATCGTGGAAGGGACGGATTTGGCCACAC
>ENA-UOOK01003533-UOOK01003533.1-fermentation-metagenome-genome-assembly--contig:-NODE-3533-length-17665-cov-8.890290_pt1 | contig 17665 bp, 17 predicted proteins | sample MGYA00245777_ERZ724023 | MGnify/ENA primary metagenome ERZ724023 (study PRJEB28704, sample SAMN03018312) | fermentation metagenome | biome: anthropogenic terrestrial biome; feature: soil; material...
ATTATCGGGCAGCAATCCTATGAGATTGACTGGCTCAAAAAAAAATCTGGCCTCATGTTTCAAGCAGCACTTTTAACAGATCTTCAACTGTCGAGATGTTTTGTCTGCATCTCCAGAGGTTTTGAGGAGCTGGACATAGGTTAAATGAGGCATTGGCAAAAAGCATTCCGACTCCAAAAGCTTCAATTAGGTAGTGAAACGATTGGAATTTAGCCAATCCGTGATTCAATCAATTTTTTATACTGCGGATAAAAGTAGCGGCTCATTAAAGCCGTTTCTGAACAATCCACGAACTTGATTTGATATGATCTATCCAATACTTCACTAATGCTATCAATTTTGTCTAAGTTTACAATATAGGATCGGTGAACTCTTAAGAACTGGCTGCTTAAGTGATCCTGTATTTTGTCCAAGGGCCAATTAATCTCTATTATCCGATTATTGCCGATATGAATATAAGAAATATGATTCATAACTTCAATGAAAACAATATCATTCTTTTTAATGTGTACTTCCTGATTCTTATCTTGACATATTAGTATATTAGAATACTGGCTTTTTCGTGTTGTAATTTCACTTACAATTTCTTTGATAAGATTTGTAAACTCAGGAATATTAATAGGTTTCAAAATATACCCGAATGGATGAACCGCAAAAGATTCCACAGCATATCCAGAGTAACCGGTTACAAATACCATATAAGATTCCTTATGTTTTTTGTAGATACGTTTGGCAACTTCTATACCGTTAATGGTATTATTTTCCAATTCTATATCAAGAAGTATTATATCTGGTTTATATTTTTGTGCGATTAGTATAGCTTCTTCACCATTTGTCGTATCAAATATATCTGAGATTTCCGGAATTTGCCCAAGTAGCTTTCTAATGAATTCTCGATTATAGTATTCATCTTCGAGCAGTAAAACTGAAATCATTATCATCCATCCTATTTCTTCAGGCATTCTGGAATGTCAGGTTCATATGAGGTCCACCAGCAATTAGTCCCTATTCCTGTTCCGGCTATAAATACTAAAAAAAGAGCCATGTTAGCCAAAACAAAATATTGCATCTTTCTAAACATCTTATTCACCTCCTCTGTCAACATAAGTTATCAATGGTATTTAGCAACCAGTATCCGGATGGCAGAATTAGCAACATTGCTCCAAATGAACCCAACAAAACAGCAAATCCATAAGTTGAAAGCGACAACTTTATTAATAATAAAAGAGTCAAACACCAGCCGATAATTACCAAAAAGTACTTCTGTTTTTGTCTTAAACGCAGAAAAGGCTCTGTGATATATTTCTTTTCGGTTCCCGCCGGTACCCACTTAATACAAGTGAAAATATTAAGTGCAAGACTAAGAGCACTTAAAATAATTAATGCATGAATACTGATTGTTGTTTGGGCAAGATACCCCAGGCCTACAATTAAACAAACACCAAATACCAAACATCTTGGATAAGTACTCAGATGAGCTCCTCCGCCAAAACAACGAAAAAGGGCAAAAAAAATAAATAATATTATTGTAGTATCAAGTGTTCCTAGTAATAAGGCCAGAAACAGGATCAATATAAGCTTTATTACAGCTCCGAGTATAATTTCTAATCCATATGCGTATATTTCAATCTGTTCTGCACTTGTCATAAGCGTAGTTCCTAAACTATTGGCCAGTTTCTTAGAAATTGCTGATATCATTTACATAGCCCCTATTCGGTATTTTTAAAACAAAGCAAGTCTCTTGGCCTGGAATGACTTCAATTTCCCCATTGTACTGCGTTAGCAGTTTCTTTGTAAGATACAAACCGAAGCCACGTCCTTCCGACTCTTTAGTAGTATATCCAGGCTCAAAAAGATGATCGTAATCATCATCTGCAATTCGGACTCCGTTGTTATGAACATAAATATGATATTTATCCAAAAGCTTAAATTCTACAGCTACTCGGGGATCAGCCTTTTCTAATGAAGCAGCTTCAATTGCATTATCTATTACATTACCCAGAATGCTGCATAGATCCCATGATTTCATATCTATGCCGGAAAGATCACAGGTTATGGAGACAACGAATTTTATCCCCATTGATTCAGCTAAAATATGCTTAGTATTTATTATACTGGTTATGGTGGGATGTCCGGTATTAATAAGTTTCCCGGCACTTATCCTCTGAGGATTTTCCGTTATTCCTCTTAAGTAAGCACGCGTTTCCTCATAGAGTTCCAAATAAACCATTGATTGAATAACCTGAATGTGCCGGTTAAATTCGTGTCTTTGACTGCTCAAGTTATTCATTAACACTTCGATTTGGTTCAGATGTGTTTTCACCATATTCAATTCAATAATTTCTTGGGCATTTTTACCTGCCTTCTTTAAGGATAAAATACTGAGAATGCACATAAACACGACAAATAAGTCAAATATAACCGTTTTAATACTTAAGGGAAATCTAGTCGAAGAAGAAAGCATCATATGGCTGATTGTTAATATAATAAACGTCTGTAGAATGATTGTTATTACTGATATGATATTTAGTATTTCGGGTTTTGTATTTTTATTGCATAAATCAAATAAAACTATTTTTCTTTTATGGATTGTTGTATATATAACGGTTAACAGAATTAAAGTGGGGATAAAAAGAATTACATTCAACCAAGGGTTGCCTGCTAAATCAGTAATCTCTTTATTTATTAATAGCAGGAATATTGGCAATATGATATTTTCGACTGTTCCTAATACGATGCATCCTAATAAAGAACAAATAAAACTACTCCACAAGCGAATTTTACAAATTACTGTGATAAAGATAGTCAAGAGCAGGACCAGGATTATTGTATGAAATCCTGCAAAAGGCAGCTGCCTTAAAAAATACGTAATACACACCATAATAAAAGATATAAATATTGATTTTTTTAGATTAAGTTTTATATTAAATAGCTCAAATCCAATTCCAATGATAAGAAACGTTTGTGATATGGAAAGTAATACAGCTGTATATATAGGAAGGTAAAACATTCTATCACCTAAAATATTAACCAAAATAAGATATAATTATATGCTTTTACAATCTTATACATAATTCCTGCTTGTTTTGGGGCATTCGCGTACAGAATACGGGTATTCACGTTGCTGAGATGGGATTTCACGAAAATTGGAAGGTCTAAGAGATAGTGGTATTGAATGTGTTTATTTATCGTACGAAATAAGAGTAACCCGGGGACATTTTAGGGGTGATAAACATTAACCTGTTGATATGTTAAATTTTTCTTTATAGCTTTTAATAAAAGAGCAATATGTAAATTATAAAGATGATTTGCTTAATTATAAAGGTAAGTCAAAAAGAAATCGAATGTTAAAGGGAGGTAATATTGTGAAAAAAAGAATAGGTGTACTCAGTGTCCTTATATTATTCATGTTTTCAATGCTAACAATAATAAATCCGTTAAGTGTAACAGCCGATGACAACAATATTGTTGAACAGATACAAGCTCTTACTCAACAGGAAACCCCAACTACAATTACTTACTCAGAAAATAATAACTCTGGTGATGTATCCAAGTCCTCAACATTTACCTTTGATATTTGGGCTTCTTTGAGTCCTAGCAAAAGCGATGTGTCAGTAGTTTGTTTGTTGTAAGATAAAAATACAGAAGGTTGCAAGTTAAAAATCCATAATGTTGCAATTGGGAATTCCATAGTATTGCAAAAATCCATTGCAGGCATAAACCATAACCCATATCCTTGTATCTGATCAAGCATACAAGGAGGAAAGGAGAATGCTTACAATGGACAAGATACATGATATCAGAATCCGATTTTTCGTGAAAGGAGAGAATATTTCCCAAATTGCACATGAAATGAAGTTGGATTGGAAGACCGTACAGAAGTATGTTGATATGACTAACTTCAATGAACCGGCTCCCAAACCTGTTTCAGAAAAACGCTTTTGTCCAAAGCTGGATTCTTACAAGCCGACTATTGACAAATGGCTTGAAGAGGACAAAAAAGCGCCACGTAAACAGCGGCATACCGCCAAGAGGGTATTTCATCGACTTAAGAAAGAATTTCACGATTTTGATTGTTCCTATAGGACGGTTGCATCCTACTATGCCGTTAAACACGATGAGTTATTTAGCAGTGCCAGGAGCGGGTTTTTGCCGTTGGAGCATCATCCTGGCGAAGCACAGGTTGATTTTGGTACAGCTGATTTTTATGAAAATGGTACGCGGATTACCGGAAAATATCTTGAAGTGTCTTTCCCATATAGTAACAAAGGCTACCTGCAATTGTTCTATGGAGAAAACATGGAATGCCTTCTGGAAGGACTGAATGCCATCTTTCATCACATTGGCGCTATACCTGCAGAGGCATGGTTTGATAATACAAAAACCATTGTGACAAAAGTAATTCGAGGCGGCGGCCGCGAAACCACGGAACGCTTTGAACGTTTCCGAGAACACTACCGTTTTCAGGCAGTATTCATGAATCCCGGTGAAGGGCATGAAAAAGGTAATGTTGAGAATAAAGTCGGTTACCAGAGACGTAATTTTCTGGTTCCGGTGCCCCGTTTTTTGAGCCTGGCTGATTTCAACCGGCAGCTTCTTGAGATGTGCGAACAAGATGCTGACAGAGAGCATTACCGTCGTAATGAAACAATCGAAGAGCTGTTTAAGGAAGACCTGAAACACTGCCATTCGCTTCCTGAGATTGAATTTGACCTAAGCGGCAATAAGACTGTTACCACCAATAACTGGGGTAAGTTTTATCTGCATAAAGGTTTGCATGAGTATTCGGCTTCACCGAAACATGCAAACACAGTCCTTAACCTGAAACTTACATCCGCACAAATTATTGTCCTGGATGAAAATTACCGTGAAATCATTCGGCACCGCCGGCTTTATGGTGATACAAAACAGCAGAGCATGGTATGGCTTCCCTATCTTAAGCAGCTTTCCGTACGCCCGCGCGCCTTGAAATATTCCGGCATCTATGACTTGATGCCATCGGCAATGAAGCAATTTCTTGAGAGCTGCTCTAATTCGGAAACCGGAAAAGTCCTTAAAGTATTGGCGGAACTCACAGACAGGAGTGGCTTTGCCAGCGCCCTTAATGCAGTAAACCAGGCCCTTTGTTATGGTGCTTCTGATGCGGACAGTTTACAGAACCTTTACCGGCGCATTTACGCAGATGTGCCGGAAATGCCAGCCCTGCCGCATGATTCTCAAATACCGGAATTGAGCCAGATGAGCGCCGACCTAAGCGCTTACGATATCTTTCTGAAAAAAGGAGGTGTCGTAAATGCGTGATGAAGAAATCATAGCCTGCTGCAAAAATCTGAAGTTAAGCCGTAACCTGGCCGACATGGCCCAGACAATGGAAGGAATTTCACACCAGGAATATCTATTGTTAGAGCCAATCCATAATGTCCTGAGATAGACGGTGTTAATTGTCCAAGAATTGATGGATTAGCTGGCCAAAAAGCACCGTTCATTTTTCACATTAGGTCAGCTCACCTTGAATAACAAACTTTACAATATGGTCATCAATCAGCTTTTTCCCGGTCTGCGATCCATACAAAAGACAATGAGTACAAACCTTGTTAATAATTCTGGCAGTTCCGCTGGAAAACTTGTAAATCTCATCAATGGCGGTATCTGTGAAGATATCATGCTTGCCACCTGCATACGCAAGGTGTCTTTCAATATATTGACCCACCTGAGCGCGGTCCAAGTGTGGAAGCTTACACTGCAGGTCAATTCGCTGTCTGATAGCGGCATAAGCCTGGAGCTGCAGCTTATCCCATAATTCACTCTGACCGACCAGAATAAGGGTCATAGGGCTCTCGGCATCCATTTTAAAGTTCAGCAGAAACCTGACTTCTTCCAGCATTTCCTTATCCAAAAGATGAGCTTCATCAACAATTACGACCGGTTGCAAATTATGCATTGCACGCATCAGTTCAATTTCCCGGTGTAATTGACGTTTAGCGTCACCTCGATAAAATTTAGCTTCACATCCCAACTGTTCCAGCATACCCTTGTAGAAATGGCGGGGAGTAAGCTGTGAATCCGCAAGATACATCACCAGGTATTGGGATGAATCCAGATAATCTTTAAACTTACGTATGATTGTGGTTTTACCGGTACCGCAATCCCCGGTAACAACAGTAAATAACTGTCTTTTAGCAGCATACTCCAAACGGCCCAAAGTTTCTTCCAACATGATGGTTAAGTATAACTGGTCAGTGGCAATATCTCTGGAAAAAGGAGTATTTTTTAGGTCATAAAATTTCTCAAACATTAATCATTACCCCCTTTCCGTATAGTCCTGTAACTAACGGCGGGAGCCTGATCTGCTTTGCGTTGTTTGTTTTTCCTGGCAGCTGCTGTTAGAAGTCTGGATGACTCAGTTAGCTGAGGTTGCAAATGCTCTGGTAGTTTAGGACGATTGCCGGTTCGTTCACCGATAACTAATTCCCGGGCCTTAAATGGTTCATGTCCCTCATACTCAATACTTATTTCCTCAATATTGGCCGGATCGTAAACAACCATAACCCTACAGCCGATAAAGTTAAGACCAACCTCATATTTTTTGCCGACAAAGCTAATACAACCAGCTTTATCTACTTTACGGTCCTCAGCATGTAAAAAAGCACTGGTTATGGTCTCGGGTTCCAGGAACTTCAGGGCTTTCTTATCGCTGCGATAAGCGGTTTCCGGGCTAATATTACCGTTAAGTCCCGAATGCGGTTTGTTCTGATAACATTCGGTTAACCAGACTTGAAATAATTCATTTAATTTATCCAGGGTCTGCGGCTTTTCCAAAACGGCTTCACTCAAAAAGGAGTCTACTACTCGGTTAAATCTTTCTACTTTCCCCGTCGCTTCTGGCGAATAGGGCTTTGCATAGATTAATCGGATACCCATTTTAGCACAGGCTCTAATCATCCATTTATTCCGGTATTGGCTGCCATTATCGAAGTAAACCTTCTCTGGAACACCGTATTTTAATATAGCCTGGCGAAAACAATCTTCTACGATAACCTGGTCCAATACGGGATAGAACTGTCCATGCAGAACAAGACGAGTAGCATCATCTACGAATGTGACCAGGTATACCTGCTTTTTGGCTCCATCTTTACCAATCGGTAAATACAAGGCATATTTTATGTCGGAATGCCAGAGCTGGTTGCGGTATTTTTTCTGGAAACGACGCGCGGCCACGCCGCTATCGGCATACATACGCATATGTCTTGAGCTATAGCCACGTTCGGTTAGTTTTTCCTGTAATGTACTACGCTTTATTTGCCCTGGCTGAACCAGGCCATCCCACTCCAGGATACTAATTATCTGACTTACGCTTCTTTTGGGCAACTCACGACGAAGCAGTATAGCTTGTTCTAATATATTAGCCGGAATAGCATCTTCACTGCTTTGCCGACCTTTCCCTTTAGGCTTAAGCCCGCTGAAGCCTTCTGCTTTGTACTGAGCTAAATATCTACGCAGGGTACGATCCGATATACCACTCTGTTCACATATCATGGCTCTAATCTGCCGTTCTTTGGCAGGATCTAAACCTTCAGCCAACAGCGGCGATAATAGGTGAACCCTCTGGGAGGCTATTGCTTCTGCCTTCTTCTGGTCTCTCATGTTGAAAATCACTCCTTATTTTGGTATTCAACATGAGTCTATATCCTATTTATTGGGCCGGAAATGCAGAACGGGTATGTAGCCATAAATTTGAATTTACTACCGGCCGGACAACTCTTGCCAGCCATTTAGATGCGTCCCCTACGTAATGCCAGATTCTTTGGAGCTTGGACTTGGGAAGATGGCACTCTTCTTCCACAGATTCTCTTCCATACCGGATTGTAATAGACATAAGGCAACCTAAAAGGTAATTTACCAGTTCCTTAAACCAGTTCCGCCAGCGCTTAATAGTTGATTCATCTGCCGGAACGCTCAACTTGGTATCTTCGCTTAATACGGCCTCTATGCATTCTATTCTGTAGCGTTTGTATGGAACCACGATATCCGGGAGTTCATGATGTATTTTACGGCAATTACTGCAACGCATTCTGCGGATGACAAGATCCATTTTTTCACCGGTATCTTTTATGCATTCTCTATGACGACTGCCAATAACCTTTAGATCACCATCACAGCATGGACAAAAAATCTGCTCCTTGCTCCTAACAAAAAATACCTTTAGTAGTATTTCCATCAAGCTCATAATCTGTTACAATAACCATGATTTGTTGGGGACGTCTCTGGGTGCTGCTGTTGCTTCAGTTGCACATCTAAACAGGGACGTCCTTTCCTTTCCTGTATTATGGTTATTATATCCAGCAATTCTTGGACAGGCAATCCCATCAGCTTTTGGCCTTTTGGGCTTAGCTAAAACAACAGATTGTGCATGGCTTCCGCAAAGCCTTTATCATTTTTACTATGCTTGTTGAACTTTTTGGAATGCCCGGAGGAGTTTAAATCTCCGGGCGGGTGGTTTCTATCCACTGATGCCTTTCTTCTTCCGCATGGAATCTCCTTCGATCATTATTGTATAGGAATCGTGTACGATTCGGTCGCAGATAGCGTCAGCCAGTGTCGGCTCACCGATCTTAAGATGCCAGCCACCGACATCGAATTGAGAACAGAAGATTGTGGAGGCTCTTTTATGTCTTGCCTCAACAATTTCAAGCAGGTCTCTGGTTTCACTATCTTTAAGCGGAAATAAAAGCCATTCATCCAGAATTAGCAACCTTATCTGTTTGTATTGCTTTATGACCTTACGATATGACCCATCGCCCCGGGCTACGGCCAGCTCGTTAAGCAGATCAGGAAGCCTCACATATTTGACATTATAGAAATTCCGGCTGGCTGCCATTCCGAGCGAACAAGAAATAAAGGTCTTGCCACTGCCTGTGGCTCCGAGAATAATGATATTATGGCACTCTTGGATATAGTTGCAGGCAGCAAGTCTTGTAATCTGCATCTTGTCCAAATTTCGGTCGGGATGATATTCAATATCTTCGATACAAGCGGTACTTATGGCATAGTCCGCATTTTTGATAAGTCGTGTCATACTATTGCTTTTGCGAGTAGCCCACTCCGCATCTACCATTAGTCCGAACCGCTCTTCAAAAGACATTCCGATAAAGCCGCTGTCCTTCATCTGGTCACGAAATGCTCGTGCCATCACGCTTAGCCGCATTTCCTGCAGCTTGGAGACGGTATTTTCATTAAGCATCAGTCGTCCCTCCTCTTGTAGTATTCGGCACCGCGAGTAAAGCCGTATTGAGAGGCTGCTGATGTAGTTTCAGGAACAGGCTCACTTTCAAGAAGCCTGTCTTGTCCAGATTTAAGAATAGCCTGAACACTCTTTAGACTAGGCCTTACAGTGTACGATAGTGCTCGTACACTGGCAGATTCCAACCGCTGCGCAGAATATTTATCTGCTAATTTTAACAGCGCCATGCAGGATTTGTAGCCCTGCTGCTCAGTTTTATGACTGTTAAGGAAAAAGTAAACCACTGTGGTGGTTTTTTCACCAATCTTTCTTGCCCAGTTAATGAACCGTTCCGAATTCCATTTGACATACTTCTGGTGATCCAACGGCATATGATCTTCATTCGTACTGTATTGAAAGCAATACGATTGCCATCTGCCATCAATGAAAATTTCAACCACGTTTCTAGTAAAGCGTACATTGACCTTTTGCTTGATATATTAGTAGGGACATGAGTAATTTTGTGAATCTATGCTGATATGGTAGTTGAACTGGATCGTGGCGATCTTCCATGTTGCCAGCTCATACGGCCTATCCGGCAGGGGAAGCAAAAACGGCTTCTCCTCCGAAAAGGCGATCACTCTGCTACCATCCTTTTTCTGAAAAGGCTTGTTGTTAAATTCAATTAATTTCTTAATAATTGCTTCATTCAACTCGCGCAGCGATAAGAATTGTTGATTTCGCAAAGCCGCCAGTATCCATGTAGAAATGATTCCAACGGAGCCTTCAACTGTAGCTTTATCTTTTGGCGCCCCCGGCCGTGCCGGTATTACTGCTGTGCCATAATGCTCTGCAAGCTCCTGGTATGTTTTATTGATAACTGTTTCGCTTCTGGAGACCTTTGTAACGCCGGTCTTTAAGTTATCCGGAGTAAGGATACGGGTAACACCGCCGAAAAATCGGTAGGCATTTACATGTGCGTATGTCCAGCACTCCTGATTCTGCGATAGAAACGCCTCCACGTAGGCATAGCCGCTATATGGCAGGACTGCCACAAATACATAGGCTTTTATGAGGTCTCCGGTATCTGTATCAATTATGAAAGCGTTTTGACCCGCCCAATCTACCTCCATAATTTCACCAGGCTTGTGGTTGAGATGCATGGTAGCCTTGGTTTTACGCACATAATCGCTGTAGTATTTGTTGAATTGGGTGGATTTGTACGGGATCTCACCAGCCTCACGGCATTGGTCGCAGTATTCCAACCACAACAAACTCAGTGTAACGCCGCTTTTGGCCATTTCACGATGGACATAATCATAGTCCGGCATCTTGTAAGCCACTCTCGCTACATTGGGTGGAAAAAGCCTGTTTAAGAGTTCCTTGTTGTTCCAGTCTTGAACCTGCTCCCAATTAAGTCCGCATTCAGCAGCACGTTTCAAAACATTTGCCACAGTATTTCTTGAACACTCGCAGGCGGCGGCAATGTCCTGTTTCTTGATCCCAAGTGCATCAAGCCTCAGAATCTCCCTGTAATTGGTCATCCACATGACCTCCTATGAATTTATTTGCATCAAAATGACACATAAATCCATTATATAGAGGCATACAAACGATTTTTTCATAATGCACAACTGGCGCGGCGGTCTTGCACATTTTCCAGCGGTCAGCATGCACAAGTATGCCGGTCAACATGTTAAATTTGGGGCGGCATATTCACATCTGTTCAGATCAGTTGAATTATATGGGAGTTTCACTCAGAATATCAGATAGCTATGCGGTAATTCTTACGAGAATTTTCAGGACATATCAGCTTAACAATTCCACTAACGATAGACATACCCTATAAACTTTTTAATTCACTATAGTACATTAAAAAAATTTATTTTATGGTCACACTAGTCCTGAAGTTCAGTAGTTCTTTTAAGGAGCTTACTAAAAGAAACTGCAATTGGTATTAATCTATCTTTCTCTTCTTGACAAAGTTGTGTGTTTTTTTAGTTAATTTTTCCCTCTCTAAAATCATTTATTTTATTCTCAAAAAATTCTGTCCATTTGCAAAGAGCAGCAGAATTAACTTCTATTGATGATAACGCTTTATGACATTTTTGACATTTCGAACAGCCATATCTATTGCAGAGAATTTTTTCATCGAAAACATCTTGTAGAAATTGTGCCACTTCTACAGAGTTCTTTATATTAAATACTTCAGAATACACACTTTTAGAAAAGCACATAAGCAGCTCTGCTAAATTTCCATTAAAAAATCCGTCATTATATATAGACACAACTTTATTGATATCAGCATCGTTGTTATGCATTTCTCGCCCTGAAACTTTAAATCTATCAATCCCGATATCTATGTATTTATTGATATCATCCGGCCTTATCCATGGCATATTTAAAACATTACGTTTATTATCAAATTTAATTAATGCACATTTATATCCATAATATTCAGGTATCATACCAGATTCAATAGTTGCATGTGCTCCATAATTATAATGATATTGTCGATAAGGGCAATCCGAAAGGCAAAATGAATTAGCAATTACACCAATCTTTTTATTATGCGAATAAGCAATTTTTGTAAGAGATTTCAACAGCGAAAAATTCCTATAGGCTTTTTCGTGTATGTATATATTATCAACATTTTCATATTCACAAAAAGCTTCTAATTTTGATAAAGAATCAATTCCTGTTATAACAGATACCGTCACCTTTAATTGCGGAAACTCTTTTCTGATAATTTCAATTAGCGATGGCAGGGCAATTGTAACATGTTCTACTCCATAATCTATAAGACCAGATATCTGATGGATAATATTTTCCCGCGATTCTGATTTATATTCACCATTCTGCAAACAACTTGCGTTAATAGTATAATTAAATTTAATATTGTTTTTTTTTGCAAAATTTATGTATTCCACAATTTGTTCTTTAGAAGCTTCTGGCAAACCAGAATACTTACGCCCCGACCCCAGTGTAGATGCTTTTAAATTTCCATACACCTCATCAATTTTTATTGATATATTTTCGTTTAACTTTGCTATCTCTTTAATTGACTCAATCCTAAAATCTGCAGGAACTGTAAAAATGCTCATCACAAAAACCTCCAATAATAAATATTGTGAATTATCACCAGCACAATTGGCAAACAGTGCGGAAACCTTTTTCAACCAACTCGGTTGGCAGTCTCTACAATATTGTAGAGACTTGTGCTGGCTTTTAACAGCTAATTTCTCCAACCTAAATCCCTACATCAATTGGAAGAAAGTATTTTCATTTTATCAACAATAAATCCTTATAAATGGACTTATAAAAGTATTATTCTATTAGCGACATCGGTTACTTGATTATGAATGCGATACTGTATAATTTTGCTAGCTTTTCCACGATAGTAACCGTTTTTAACCAACTATTCTTGTAACTCTCATTTCGTTTTTTTTCTTACTCTCATGGAAAAAATTTCCCCGAATATTGGATAAAATTCAACATTTCTTCCTTTTACATATCGATCCTTCAAGTCACTTATAGCCTTTTCTTCGTTTTGTTCAAGTTCGGGCCATTCAAGCGATACTCTATTGAATCCTTTTGATAAACATCCTGCAGATATCGTAACTTTATGCATTGTCCATTTATCAATAACAAAAATATTTTTTATGACTTTGTTATTAATAACAACAGATACTCTTTTTTTCTCTTTAGCAGTAAAAGAAGTTGGCAAGCGTAATACTATTTCCATTTCCAAATCATTTAAAGTATCTGAAGCTAACGTAAAGTAGGACCACGGCCACCAAGATTTATGATAAGGCATATTTCTCCATGTCCCATTTTCTGAATCTATCGCAGCCATAGTATGGGAATTAATCCATTCCATATATTGAGGATTAATCAAGTCAACTCCTTTATCCAGCAGATTTATATAAGCACGTTGATATTCTTCCAGCAGTTTTTTACCCTTTCTTCCATTTGCTGTTAAAATTTCACATATGCAAGTTATCGCAAATGCATCTACACCAGGAGCTTGTTGAGTAATCGGGAGATCAAGGGGCGAATTCAGCATATCAGACAGTTTTTGGCCTGATTTACTCAATGCAAATCCGGTACCAAATTGACACCCTCTTGCCTTTATATATAATTCCATAATATCCAAAACAGTTTCACAACAGTCTACAGCCTTTTGAAATAAAGAAACATATTTCTTCATATTAAAATTATTTATAACTGGCCTATTTAGGTGCGTATTATAAAGGGCAATACAAAAATAGGCTGTAGCTAAATAAAATGATCCAACGGTATGATTATCATCATCTATATTTTTAATTTGCACATCACAGTTAGTAATATATCCAGCAATTGGTGCCATACTAATTTTGTATCCTTCTGGACTAAGATGACAGTAATCAACGAAGAAAGGACTACCGACTACTTTCTCACCTGAAAATTTTTGAAAAATTTCTTCCATATCAAAGAAAAAAATATGTTTAAAACTTTTCTCTTCCCTTTTTATTTCTTTTCGAACTAAAGATGACATTCCAGGAAATGATGTAATCTCATCGAACAATAATGAATTGTCACTCTCAGCAGCACAATAGGCATATGCTTCTTCATTACGCCCCAGTTTCATAAGACAGTTTGCAACAATTCTACTGGATGTTGCGTTTGTGCCACCATCTATTTGTATCATCTCAACACCAAGTTTTAAGCCCGATTCATAATCTTTATTTTCTATAGCATGAACAGCTAGTTTAAACTTCTCATACCATTTACTCGTTTTTTTATTGTCCAACCAATGCAAAGGATAACGTCTTTCCCAATCTTTATAGTTGACTGCTGGTAATACAAACAAAAATTGTGTTTGTACTTCACTTGAAATACCGTCGATTTGACGCAAAATTTCTTTAGCAAACTCCACTGATTTTTCTTTGTACTGTTGAATAATTGCACAAATATTTCCTTTATCTAAGGCATTAACATACATCCTACGCCTAGATATAGGTCCACTATGTTCTATCGTAATGTCGGTATACCAGTTGTTTCCTGCTATAACCACTATATAATCAGGATTTATTTGTAACGCAGCTCTACAGGTTTCCAGTAAGGCTCCTGCATTCATACTGTTACGCGTCAAATCAATGACATCCCACATTCCTTCAGAATGTAATTCCAAATATTCTGAAAGCGTTTTTGTTGGACTAATATGGGGCGTAAAAAACATTCCTGCAGCCACAGATTCTCCAATCACGCAGACTCGTTTATGCGTGGACTTTTTTTTGAGGCAAAATTGTTTACAATTGCTTTCCCAAAATGCGGTGTCTGCTTGTTTATTACGTACAAATACAACTTCACCATCTTCAAAAACCGGAGACCAAGTACCAATAGGAAGATACCCCGTTTCATTTGGTTGTGAAGGCGGTATGTTACTTTCTGTTAGTTTTAGAACATCATCTTTATCCGAGTCTTTAAACAAATATAGCTGCATAAGACGAAATAGCTCTAAACCAGCTTCATCATCTTGAAACAGAATTTTTTTTATTTTTTCTACATTATTTCCCTGATACTCACCTTGTATCATACCAAGCACTCCTTTCCCAATATATCAAATAAAAGTATATATTGCTTCAGCTTGTCGCGGCCGTCCGCTAAATAAATCTCGAGAAGGCTTAATAACCCCTGATTCTCGCTCAGCCATTTGAACAAATTTATCAGATAATGCAGATCTGTCAATAAAAAAATCTTCTAACACTAAAACATCAATACCTGAATTACCGAAACATCTAAGTGCGTCAATAGGAGTGCAAACAATTGGCTCACCTCTAACATTAAATGATGTATTAACTAAAATTGGGCAACCTGTCCTTTCGTAAAAGCATTTTATCAACGAGTGCATTCTAGGATTAGTTTCTGCACTTACTGTCTGAATTCTGGCAGAACCGTCTACGTGAGTAACAGCTGGTAAATACAAATCTGACTCAACTTGACATGTTTCTAACATATACGGCGATGCACCTTCAAAATCCATGTGTTCATGCGTATACTCTTCTAAAATTGCTGGTGCAAACGGACGGAATGCTTCTCTTTTTTTTACCAAGTTATTTAATTTATCCCTCATACCTTCATCCCTAGAATCTGCTAAAATACTTCGTGCTCCTAATGCTCTGGGGCCAAACTCCATCCTTCCCTGAAACCATCCAATCACTTTATTTTCCAAAATACGATCTACAACAGCTTGGTTTAACCCGTCTCTGTTATTCCTATAATCTATGGCGTCTACTTCTAATGACGATAGCATTTCCGCAATTTCTTGTGATGAGTACGACGGACCTAAATATACATGTTTCAAAGGCTCACATGCTTGATTGGTTAATTCAGTGTAAGCTAACGCTGCAGCCCCAAGCGCTGAACCAGAATCTCCTGCTGAAGGTTGCACAAAGATATTCTCAAATATACCCGCCTTGCGAATAGCATGAGTTGCTACACAATTAAGCGCTACGCCACCAGACATGCAAAGATTACTCGTGTCAACTTTCTCCTTCAAATCACGTACCTGTTTAATAAGAATTTCTTCTAATACCACTTGTAAACTTCTTGCCAAATCCTTATGCACTTGCTCTATTTTTGATTCAGGAATTCTGGGTGTTATTCCTAAATAGTCAACCAAATTATCAGTATACATACGGTTGATTTGTCCGAAGTCAAAATACTTCATATTAAGTTCAAAAGAAAACTTATCAGGCATACTATAGAGATTGCGAAGTTTATCTGCATATATAGGTTTTCCATAAGGCGCAAGTCCCATTACCTTGTATTCTCCATTTAACACTTTAAACCCCAAATAATTAGTCAGGGTACTATAAAACAAACCAACAGAATGCGGGTATGTAATCCGTTCAAACAAATCAATCTGCTGGCCCTTTGCAGAACCAAACGTACTAGTATCCCACTCTCCAACCGCATCGTTAGTAAGTATTGCAGCATCTTCAAAGCCTGAAAAAAGATAGCTACTAGCAGCATGGGAAAGGTGATGATCATAATGCTTAATTATCCCCTCATATCCTAAGACCTCTCGAATTTCACGGAATGGTTTGGTATAATCCAACCAACTTAGCTCATCATCTGCTGACTGATTGAAATTGTGAATCAATTGTCTAGCTATTTTCTTCTCTAGATTTTCATAATATGCGATGCAATCCACATCAGTAATGCTAATTCCACCCGTTTCCAAACAATATCGAAATGCTCTGATAGGAAGCCTAGAATCATTTTTAAAACGAGAAAATCGTTCTTCTGATACAGCACATACTAGTTTACCATCTTGAATGAGTGCACACGATGAATCATGAAAATAAGCATTAATTCCAATAATATTCATAAAACCTCCTTATCTTTCCTACTGCTGAAATCCATCACTTGCCTATATTTTTCAGCAGCGATAACTATTCAGGATCACTTTTTCAAAAATAAAGTCCGGGTATCCTGAAATTGCATTTTCAATTGCTACATTATAACCCTGCTTATGGGCTATACCGACACTGCATATGACATAATTTTTAGATATTCACATACGCTTTCTTCACTTAGGAAGTAGTCGGATGCTTTTTAATTAGCAAGGTTACTTTCATTAATAATCCTCTAAAAAATTATTTCCCTTTATTTTTATCACTTTTATTAAGATAGTGCTTCAACTTGTATAAAACACGGATTTTTATGTAAAAAATACGGATATAGAGTATTGCAATCACCTATTTTAAAGATGATAGTGTGAAAGGAAGTAGAAGACAGCTGAAAAATAGCACACTTTACTAAGCTATCTTACGGTAGTTTTTTAGTGCATTGTAGAAAAAAATCTTAGAAACCAGAAGTGATTCAAAGTAATCGTCAAAAAGGCCACCTCTTTTATCGCTACAAACCATGTATTGATAAATTTTCATACATGATGGAACAGGATAAAAAAGTAACTGTTTATCTGTCGGAAAAAGGGCCGAAGAAAATGATTGGTTTTTTCGATATTGTGCGTTTAGTTCTATACATTCCATATCAAAAGTAAAGGGATCGCAATTTATACCGTCCATGTAATATTCTTCACGAGGAATCAATGAACCATTTTCGTCAAGGATAGGCTTGTCCGTATACTCATCATACTGGAACATGAGATACCGCTGTGCTTCACTGTAATCGGTATTTTTACTTGTTATGTGTTTCAGTATTGCCATGAAAGTATCCTCAGGGTATATCTGTATGCTACTCGGCAGTGGTAAGGAAATTCCCTGCCGTTTTTAATACTTCATATTTCATTTCGTAAATTCTTGCAATGCTTTGACTTATTGCATTTCGCATTTTCTGTGAATGGATGCCGTCGCTGTTAAAGTAGCGGGCAATCTGATTCAAGTTACTGCCGATTTTTCCAAATTCAGCAATCAGCTTTTTTAGTTCCGGAACATC
>ENA-UOOK01003534-UOOK01003534.1-fermentation-metagenome-genome-assembly--contig:-NODE-3534-length-17660-cov-3.798182_pt1 | contig 17660 bp, 14 predicted proteins | sample MGYA00245777_ERZ724023 | MGnify/ENA primary metagenome ERZ724023 (study PRJEB28704, sample SAMN03018312) | fermentation metagenome | biome: anthropogenic terrestrial biome; feature: soil; material...
CTCCATACTATATGTCTCAAAGCCCAGACTTTTAATGTATTCCTCTACCTCTTCGACATTTTCAACCGAATCCACCTTTACCTTTGCATTGTTATAATTTACTTCTTTATGAGAAGTTTTTTGCCCAGACTGTTTGTTGATCGTTTCCTCCAGCTTTTTCAGCTGATTAATGTCGGCGAAAACACTGTATAAAGTCTGATATCCCTTACTGGTATCTCCCACCAAAACACCGCAGACCTCAACATCCTGGGTACTCGTTTTGGAAGCTCCTGTGGAGTTATTCCATGTTTCTATTTCAAGCTTAAACTTATCCTCTACAGGATTCACAAACGGATCCGGCAAAACGCCTGTTTCATCCGGAACAGCATTTACATAATTGTTGTAATTCTTCTTGGTATCCCGGAAATTATAGGCATACTGTTCCCCGAACAACAAAGCAAGGTCCTTTTCTTCCCCCGTGAACAGGGTTCCTTCCTTTACTTCATAGCCCAAAGCAGCCAGCGCGTCCGGGTAAACACCGACGACATCCAGATAAGACTGGTACCGCCCTCCGGTGCCGGAAGTAATCTGAAGGCTGGCATTAACATTCATATTATAAAACGGGGTGGTGCACACAACGTGAGCCTGCGCGGCAATGTCCGCTAGGGTAGTGTCGTTAAGCTGCGTTCCGGAGGTCGAGGAATCATTTCCATAGTTATAGATTTCAATCAGCGTCAAGTCGCCCATTTCCTTCAGCGATTCTTCCTGCGACTTATTCATTCCGATACCGATGGAAATCATGATCACAATAGAGCAGGTTCCGATGACCACACCGATAACGGTAAGCACTGTTCTCAACCTGCGGCGAAACAGATTACGCAGACACATGGAAATCAGATCAAAAATCTTCATTTTCATCCTCAATTCTGTTCTTCTTGCGCTTTCTTGCTTTCAAAATGATCACAACGACAACAGCAACTACGATAACGCCGCCCGCGACAATCCCCACTATGGCAATCGTGGGCAGACCTTTTGGTTCAACAGGAACGTCAATTCCCCCGTCAATAGGAATATCCGGAGAACTGTTCCACATATTTTCCACGACATCCAGAGAGAATTCCTTTACAAGGGTTTTCTTTTCATTATTGGAGTCCTCATACTCAAAGGTAACAGTGCCTTTTGCCGAGCCGGACACACCGGGAATAATATAAGCTTCATAAGAATTCCCGGTTCCTGATTCCACATTTCCTATGTACATGGTCTGGTTTTGGGAAACCTCAAAATCTCCTTCAATAGAAACGGAGAGGTTAAAAATTTTGCTCTTTCCCTTATTGACATAATCAACATACAGTCCGGTTTCCTGACCAACCATAACGTCACCCCAGCACTGTACCTCGCCCGCCTCGAAACGGTCGATCTGCGTTAAAGGAATAGCCAGAACCTCGTCAGTGGTCAGAGCTTTTCTTTCTTTTGCAATAATAGCCTCATAGTCACAGTTTACCGCAATGGTATAGGACTTTGCCTCCGTATCCGCTTTTGCGGTAAAATCCACTGTTTTTGATACTCTGCTCTTGGCGGGAATACTTTCGATAAACAGGGTATTGCTGGAATTAGCGGGTGTAAAGACACCATCTTTATCCGACAGGGTGATTTTTACATTTTCCAGAGCGATATCGCCGGTATTGAAAAAGGTCATCTGTAGCGGGAACGTACCGCCGGCGGTAACACTGCTGTCTCCAAAGGAATACTGCTCAATAATCATGACAGGCGTCGACGGCGCCACTCCACCGGACGAAGTGTCGTCCTCTTTTCCCTGAATGGAGATAAAAGCGTGCGCCGTGTTGGTGTGGGCCGTACCATTCTTTGTTTTGTAACTGATCGTAATGGATAAGGGCGTGCGGGCTGTCGTCAGCTTGTCGCTGGCATGAAGCTTAAAGGAAGCGGTAGTATGAGGAACCGCTTTTGTCGCTTTGCTCACCTTGATATACTGGGACTCAATCCCCTCCGCCATGCTGAAAGTGTCGGCACTGGTGGCATCCACTGTAACCTGAACGTCATAAATGGAAAAATCGGCAGTGTTCTGAATGGACACGCTCAAATCAAAATCGGAGCCGGCCTGCACCGTCTGCGGATTGACCGTAAAGTCTGTGATTCTCAGGAAATCGGTGTTGGCCTCCTCGTCGTCAGAAGAGGTTTCATCGCTTTCATTTACCTTCTTCAGCTTTATTTCAGAGAAAGTATCTGTCACTGTACTTCCATCCGTTTTCGTCCCGACAATTGTCAGGGTAAGATAAGCATAACCGGATTTTAACCCGCTGTCGCCATTAAGCGAAAAATCAACGTCATATAACTTACCTGCTTCTTTAGTAGTCGTTATCGTTTGAACTAGTGTGCCAAGCGGGGAAATCCCTGTTCCATCCAGCTCGCTGAGGGTAGCAGTAAAGGAAGCAATATCAGCACTGTTGACAGTAACGGGCAAGGTCAGCTTAAAGGGAGTATCGTCATATACGGTACTGCCGGTAGTAGGGTTTCCTACGGAAAACAAATTGGAATTGGCTGCCGCGAAAGCAGGCGCTGCTAAACCAATCAGCATCATCAGGGAAATAATAAGGGATGCCGCTCTTTTCATATTCTTTCTCTCCTTCAAAATCACAGGTGGTGTCGATATCAATTTGCAGCCTGCAGGCTGCCTGTTTCTGTTGCGGCAGGTGCAGACGGCTGTCCGGCATCTTCCTCATTGGAAACCGGATTTGGTTCTTCTTTCAGGCTGCCGTTCTGATTTTCCTCCGGACTAACCTGCGCTGCATCCTTTTCCTTTTCAGGCTGGTAAACCGAATTGTTCGGTTTGTCCTCCACAATATTGCCGTCGATGATATGGACAATACGGTCGGCGTACTTGGCAATTTCCGGATCATGAGTAACCAGAATGACCGTCAAGTTATATTTTCTGGACATTCCGACAATGAGGTTCATAACATCCTCGGTCGTCTTGGAATCCAGATTTCCCGTAGGCTCATCGGCAAAAATAATGTCAGGTTTGGATACAAACGCCCTGGCGATACCCACGCGCTGCTGCTGGCCGCCGCTCATCTGGCTGGGCTTATGCTTTATACGGTTTTCAAGCCCCACCGCCTTCAAAATGGCTTTGGCAGCCTTTTCCCTCTTTTTGGAGGATACCCCTCTGAACATAAGCGGCATACTGACATTTTCCAAGGCGGTAAGTGCAGGCATCAGGTTGTAAGACTGAAATACAAAGCCGATATATTTCTGACGGAAAATAGCCAGTTTTTTTTCGTTCAGCCTGGTCATATTGACTTTGCCGATGAAAACATCGCCTTTCGTCGGCTTTTCCAGCCCTGCGACAATATTCAGCAAGGTGGATTTACCGGAACCGGAGGTGCCGAATATACAGCATATTTCCCCTTTTTTAACAGAAAGATTGATTTTGTTCAGTGCGACAACCTTTTCATTTCCGATTCTGTAAACCTTTCTCAGATTTTTTATCTGTATAATATCTTCCACAAGCTTCCTCCTTTCCAAATCGTCATTCTATGGCAATTTTTCTAATAATATTATAGCATATTTTTACTTGCGTTACCCTATTCATCATATTAAGATAATGCACAAAAAACAAGTAATAACGGGAAATCTTAAGATAAGTTTAAGATTTCCCGCTATTAAGATTTTTCATATGTTTCCGTTAGGACTTTCCTGTTCTGATAGGAAATGAAACCTTTTCTCCGGCGTTTTCTTCCCTTTTATTTCCATGCAGTATATCGCCGCCACATTTTCAAATAATAAAATCAGCAATTTTGCCGGCGAAGGAGCGTATCTGATGAATAAAAAAAAAATACTTGCCCTATCGGCCGTCGTCATCCTTCTGGCCGGGTTGATTTCGGGATGCTTTGATGATAAACACGAAAGAACAGAGGCTGTAAAGTCCGATATCTCCGTAAAGACCGAAGAACTGGTCTGGTATATTCCCGGCGAAACACCTCCGGATTTGGATTCCGTTTTGAACAAAGCCGATGAGTATCTGAAAAACAGGCTGAATATCACGTTAAGCCTGCGTTTTATTCCGGAAAACGAATATTCTTCCCAAATGAGCGTGTTGATCCGGTCCGGAGAAGCCTTTGACCTCTGCTTTACTTCGGCTGACCTGAACAGCTTCAAGCAAAATGTATATAAAGGTGCATTCTTACAGCTGGACGCGCTGTTGGAAAAATACGGCGGAAGCCTTAAGGAAATCGTAGATTCCCGTCTCTGGAAAAGCACGAACATAAACGGAGGGATATACGCCGTTCCTGCAAACCGTCAGGCGGTCTCCTCCTTTGTCTGGCTGCTGAATAAGGAACTGTGCGAAAAGCATTCCGTCAATCTTTCCGAAAACGCTACTCTGAAGGATCTGGAGCCGGTCCTGCTCCAGATTTCCGAAGAAGAACCGGAATACACTCCCTTTGCCCTTAATCAAAACGGTCTGGCCGGGGTTTTTGCCGATTTCGACATGGCCGCCGGGGAGAATATTCCCGCCGGCGTATCCCTGCTGGGTACCGGCGGACTGAAAGCAGTCAGCGTTCTGGAAGACGGAAGCGTAATGACGCAGCTGAAAATACTGTGTGACTTTTACGAAAAAGGATATATCAACCAGGATGCGCCGGATACGGATATCTTGCCGGAAAACCGCTTTCTGACCTCCGAAACGAGCGGAGCTTATGCAGAATCCGAATGGAGCGCTGTTTACGGTGATGATGTCCTGTCGGTTCAGAGAACATCCGCCTGCATCACCACTGCTTCCGCCGCCGGAGCGTTCAATGCCGTTTCAGTCACATCCCGTCACCCCGAAAAAGCTGTCGAACTGCTGGCCCTGGTCAATACGGATATTTATCTTCGCAATCTGCTGCAATATGGACTGGAAAACACCCACTACACCTTAACCGGAAAAACGACAGCCACTCTGCTTGAAAAATCATCGGATTACCAAGTACCGCTATCGGCTTTAGGCAACGAGTTTATCACCTACACTTTATTCCCCGATCCGTTTGACAAATGGGAGGAAATAAAGAACTATAATGACGGAGCCCTGTCCTCTCCCCTTCTGGGCTTTCATTTTAACCCGGAAAAGGTAAGCGCCCAGCTGGAAGCCGTTTCCCAGGTGACCGCTCAATACCGTCCTCTTTTGTTTACAGGCGCAGGAGATTTTGAAACGCTTTATCCGCAGGTGCTGGAAGATTACCATAAAGCGGGGCTTGAAGACGTTATAAAGGAAATCCAGCTGCAGATCGACAGCTGGACAGAAAAAACGAACTAAAGCAGTTCCCACACCACCCATCAGGAAGACGCTGTATTGCGTCTTCCTGATTTTTATCTGCTTCTTATTACGAACTTTCTTATTTTCCGGAACATACAATAGAAAAGAGATTTTCCTTATGTCGGGAAAAGCGGGAAGGTCATTTTAACTTGCGTTTGGAGGTAGGCAAAGCCATGTATCGATTTGGTGTGATAGGCGGGGACTTGCGGCAGTCGCATCTGGCAAAAGCATTGACGGAAAAAGGATTTATGGTATCGGGATATGGGCTGCATGAGGATATTTATCAGGTGCCCGGTATCGGCAGAATAACTTCCCTGAAAGAAAACCTGAAGGATTGCGGTGTGGTTTTGCTGCCCCTGCCCGTAACGGACGACGAGCTTGCCATCAACGCCTTGTTTTCTGAAAAAAGCATCGGAATAGATGAGCTGCTGGACAGCGTATCCAAAGAATCCCTGATTCTGGGAGGAAAAATATCTTCGGAGTTTTACAAAAAATGCCTGGACAGGGGACTTACTGTGGACGACTATTTCAAGCGGGAGGAAATGTCGGTAATGAACGCGATCCCGACGGCGGAAGGGGCTATCCAGATCGCCATGGAGGAAACCGCCATCACCATCCACGGCGCCAAATGTCTGGTTACCGGCTACGGACGCATTGCAAAAGTATTGGTATCCCGCCTGAAGGCGCTGGGAGCGGAGGTTTTTGTGGCTGTCCGCAAATATGAGGATCTGGCCTGGATAAGGGAAGGCGGATGCATCCCGCTGAAGCTAAAAGAGATGATTACCTTTGCTGAGGACTACGACGTTATTTTCAATACCGTGCCGGCAACCATTCTGGGCGAGGATATTTTGTCCTCCATCAAAGAAAGCTGCGTCGTGATCGATCTGGCATCCAAGCCGGGCGGCGTCGACTTTGAAACGGCACGAAAGCTTGGCATCAAGGCGATATGGGCTCTGTCGCTTCCCGGAAAGGTTGCGCCGATTACCGCAGGGGAAATTATCGCCCATACGGTTTTGAACATCCTTTATGAGAGAGGGGTTTTACATGAATAAGATTCGGGTGGGATTTGCCATCTGCGGCTCATTCTGCACCTTTAAAACAGCGGTAGAACAAATAAAACAGCTGGCGGATAAAGAATATGAGTTGTTCCCCATTATGTCGGAGATCGCTTACGCTACCGATACCCGCTTTGGCATGGCGGCGGATTTCGTCCGTCAGATTGAAAATTTGTGCGGCAAAAAAATCATCAAGTCGGTTCCGGAAGCCGAACCGATCGGGCCGAAATCTATGTTTGACATCCTTGCGGTGGCACCCTGCACCGGAAATACTCTGGCGAAGCTTGCGAACGGGATTACCGATTCCTCCGTCACTATGGCGGTCAAGGCACACATACGCAACGCAAAGCCGGTGGTCATCGCCGTGTCCACCAACGACGGACTGGGTGCTTCCGCCAAAAATATCGGCGCGCTGCTTAATATGCGGAACTTTTACTTTGTCCCCATGCGACAGGATGATTTTACCGGTAAACCGCGGTCTGTTGTGGCGGATTTCAGCCTTTTGGAGCCGACGATTTTGTCAGCACTGCGGGGAGAGCAGATCCAGCCGGTTTTAGTTTGATACATAACACAAAAGCCCGCGCAAAAAGTAAGCGCGGGCTTTTGTGTTATACTGATAATATTTTTTATCCGGAAGTTAATTTTAAAATAATGATTTTTCATAAAAACAGGCTGTGAAACCGAAAAAAACTAACTGTTCCCGCAGCAGGGCTTTCCAAACAGGACTGTCAAAATTCCGGCTGCCGAATACAATGATAGTGAGGATGTATAGTAAAATTTTGCTCCCCAAAATTTTTGCTGTGGCCTTTGATTATTTTTTTGCCGATCAGGGTAAACTATCATCAAGAAAATTTATATTTTTTGGCGGAGCGTGGATACTGTGACTGTTAGACGGGGAGATATTTATTATGCGGACCTAAGTCCCGTGGTGGGATCGGAGCAGGGCGGAATCCGTCCGGTTCTGATTGTCCAGAACGACGTTGGAAACAAATTCAGCCCAACTGTAATAGCCGCGGCGATCACAAGCCAGAAGGAAAAAGCAAAAATGCCGACGCATATCGAGCTGAACTCGGAATTCTGCGGATTATCCCGCGACTCGGTGGTTTTGCTGGAACAGATCAGAACCATTGATAAACGGCGGCTGAAGGAAAAGATGGGAAGGCTGGACGACAGCGTGATGGATCGTGTAAATCGGGCTTTATCCATCAGCTTCGGCTTGGGCGATGATCCTTTCAAGCGCAGATGAGCTTACATAAAGCGCTTGAACAAAAAAATAAAAAATGCAGGGAGCGAAGGCCCTTAAACGGGGCTTCCCGCTCCCTGTTTGTTGTAATGTCACGATTGAGTAATCAGCTCCAGACGGACGGCTGTGGCCTGTACCGGATAACTCTCCCGGATTTCCGGAAGTATGGTGATTTTCAATTTTTGTCCGACGATCAGGTTAAAAGCAATTTCCTTAACAGAACTGATATCCACAGCTGCCCTGTCAAATCCCACGTCATCGGCGGTAGTCACCAAAAGGGAGCTTTCATAAATTTCCTCGATTTTTCCGGTGAAGGTAATGTTCTCTGTTTTTGCTGTGCAGCCGCAGACAAGGAAAATCCATATTCCGGCCAGCAGGGAGGAAATTATCTTCTTCATGTTTTCAGGTTAACTCCTTTCCCTGTATTTCTTTATCATCAGCTTGGCGGCTTTATAGATGTCGCCGCAGCCCAGCGTAATAATCAGATCCCCCGGCTCGGCGTTTGCCACCACATAAGCGGCGATTTCCTCAAAAGTATCGAACCAAACGCTTCCGTCAATTTTAGCGGCTAAATCCTTCGTGTAGATGTTATAGGTGTTTTTCTCCCGGGAGCCCATGATCTCCGACATGACCACCTTGTCGGCAATGGAAAGAGCTTTTGCAAAATCATCCAGCAGCATGGCGGTACGGGAATAGGTAAAGGGTTGGAACACCGCCCAGACCCGTTTAAAATCCATTTCTTTGGCGGCTTTCAGCGTCGCCGTAAGCTCCGCCGGGTGATGGGCATAATCGTCGGCAACCGTGATGCCGTTTTCGTGGTACAGCACCTCAAAGCGCCGCCCCGCTCCTCTGAAATTGCCAAGCCCCCGGACAAGGTTTTCCGGGGAAGCGCCGGAAAACAGCGCCGCGGCACAGGCGGCCACCGCGTTTAAGATATTATGCCGACCGGGAACATGCAGGCAGACGCTGCACAGCTTTTCGCCACGATAATACAGGTCGAAATCCGTCTGTACACCGCTGCGGTAGCGGATATTCTGCGGATAATAATCGTTGCTTTCATTCCAGCCGAAGGTGATTCTGGGCTTGGAAAGCCCCTCTACCGCTTTCAGGGTGTTGGCATCCTCCCCGTTAAAAATCAGGGCTTTCGTAGTCATCTGAGCAAATTTCCGGAAAGAGGCGATCAGGTTTTCCATGGTTTTGAAGTAATCCAGATGGTCGGCGTCAATGTTGAGGATTACGGCCACATCGGGCGCAAGCTTTAAAAAAGTATCCACAAATTCGCAGGCCTCACAGACCAGCGTATCCGACTTCCCCGCTCTGCCGTTTCCCCCGATGGACGCCAGCTTTCCGCCGATGACCGCCGAAGGGTCAAGACCGGCGTCCAGCAAAATCTGGGTAATCATGGAGGTAGTGGTGGTTTTTCCATGGGTGCCGCAGACACAGACAGCGTTGCTGTAGCGCCGGGTAATCAGTCCCAGCATCACCGAGCGCTCCGCCATAGGGATATCTTTCTCTTTTGCCGCACAAAGCTCGGGATTATCGCTCATAATGGCGGCGGTATAGACTACCAGCTCGGCTCCCGCCAGATTTTCCGGAGAATGTCCCATTTTTATCTCAATTCCCATTTTACGTTCCAATTCCAGCGTGTCGGATTCGTTATTGTCCGACCCGGTAATCAGGAAGCCTTCCTTATGCAGGATCTGCACCAGAGGAAACATCCCGGACCCGCCGATGCCGATAAAATGGATGTGCTTTATATTTTTTAAAAAGTCTTCCGTCAATTGCGTCATACGAATACCCCGTTTCCGATTATTTGTCATAAGCCAGTTCATCTTGTTTATTATATTGCACAAAGTAAAAAAAATAAACAGATTTCAAAAAAATTATACCGAGTTGGGCCAAATTGAATAAAATGGTATCTTTTGAAGGATACTATTGATAGAAAATTCCATTACAGCTTGAGATAGGGGACGTTTTCAATGAACATAACCGATGTTAAAATCCGAAGAATCTATCCCACCGGAAAACTGAAGGCGCTGGTTTCCGTCACCATTGATGAAGACTTGGCGGTACACGACATCAAAGTCATCGAAGGCCCGGAGCGGCTTTTTGTGGCAATGCCCAGCCGAAAGGAACCGAACGGCACCTTCCGCGATACGGTTCACCCCATCACACAGGTGGCGCGCCATGCCCTTGAGCGCGCTATTCTGGATGAATATATGGCGCAGATCCTGCAACAGGAACAATCCGCGGACGAATTTCCTCCCTCAGACCCGCCGGACGACGCTGCCGGAGAATAAGAAAAAGCAGAAAGCCGGACAGTTCTGGTAACTGTCCGGCTTTCTGCTATTGTTTTTCAGCGGGAACCTTCCGCCTTGGACTGGTAATGAGTTCCATGGCGTTTGGCACTGTATGAATTTCGATGTAGTCGGTCCCCTCCGAATACTCTCCGTCTAAGGTCCAGGGAACGCTTTTATTTGCATATATTTTTGCTTCCCCGGTCAGGCAGAAGCTGATCAGCTCAGGATCATACTGCTGTTGATTGAGCGAAAACAGGATCCTGCTCCACTCCACAGGATTCTGAGGAAAGCGGATCAGCACCATTTCCAGAAGCCCGTCGTCCATTTTGACGATGCTGGGGTCCATGGTCAGAATGCCGCCGATGGACGTCGCATTGCTGAACGCGCCAAAAATATAATCGTCCTCATACGTTACCCCGTTCACCTCCACCCGCAGACGGACAGGCTTTATGCTGGGAATGTCTTTCATCCCCTCCAGAACGTAGGCCAAATGTCCCAGATAATTTTTTGTATTTTGAGGGGTAGTATAGGAAACCCGGGTGAAAGCGCCGAAAGACGCAATATAACAAAAGGTTCTTCCGTTAAAGCAGCCTACATCATAGCGCGAGGGTTTTCCCACCATAATATCCTTGGCGGCCTGCATGATATTTTTGGAAAGCTTCAGGCTGGTAGCCAGATCGTTGGTGCTGCCGGCGGGAATATAGCCGATAGGCTTTTGAACGCCGGCCTCCATCAGACCCATAATAACTTCGTTCAGGGTACCATCGCCGCCGATACAGACGACCAGATCGGCTTCCTTTGATTTTTCTCTTGCAAGACGGGTACCGTCGCCCTTAGTCGATGTCATATACACGATGTTTTCATAACCGAAGCCGGTAAAAAGGCTGAGAATATCGGCAAGATACTTATTGGCGCGTTTCATGCCCGCGCAGGGATTCATGATCAAAAGCAGTCGCTTAGGCAAGAAAAGCCCTCCTTTTTTCAGCTCGGTGACGCGGCGGCCCGAATCAGCAGGCCAGCAGGTACTGAAGACGACGTACGTTTTTTCGTTTCGTCCAATTGGTAAATTCCACAACCGCACAGAACTTATCCGCCAGAAGAACTACGTAGGACTCCAAAAAACGGGGCGGGACAACGTTTAAAGGCCACATATGCTTTTGGATGATTTCTTTTTCAATTTTGTTGAGCTTAAAGTATTTGTTGGCATTTTCCAGAGCAACACCGGCATGTCTGAAAGCATGAAGGCCTTTGTACGGAGTTCCCTGATGCCAGTCGTACAAAAAGAAATCATGGAGCAAGCCCCCTCTGGCAGCCGAACGGTAATCCAGCCCCAGCTTTTTGCAGATCACATAGCTGGAATAAGATACATAAAGGGTATGCTCCAGACAGGTAACGTTTTTGTGCTGCACATAACTCTTCATCTGTAACACCTTGGCACTGGAAATCAGATCGGCAATACAGGCAATATATTCTTCATCCGATAAAATCCTTTTTCTTGTTTCGGCATGGGAATCCACCCATTTCTTCATAAGCTATCTCCTTTTTTAGCAGGCCGCGGCGGCCCTGCAGCTTTTCTATATTATTCAGTATGTTCCACTTTCAACCGTTTTGTGATATTTCAAAAAAACTTTACGTTTTTACTCAAGTTAACATAAATATTCTGTTCCGTCAAGAAACAGATTATGAATTTTCTTTTTCATTTTCATGATGGTTTAAACAGCATATGGAAAATGCTGTACATTTTAATAAATAACTTACAAAATTTGTTGATAATATCTATAAATACATAAAATTCTCTTTTATTATTTGCATTTTTTTGTATCTTTTATTGTTTTCAGTCTGCTTCTGTAGTAAAATAAGTGTGTTGCAACAGTTATCAAACTATGATCATTCGGGGTGTTTTTATGTATGCTCTGATTACCGGTGCCTCCAGCGGAATTGGAAAAGAGCTGGCAAAACAGCTGGCTTTAAAGAATTATGACTTGATTATCGTCGCCAGAAGGATAGAACAGCTGAACCAATTAAAAGAGGAGATCTGCAAAACCTCTCCTGTGGATGTTGTGGTCAAGCAATGCGACCTTTCGGCGCCTGAAAATTGTATAAAGCTGGTTGAAGAGTGCAGAGAATATCATGTTACCTTAGTTGTTAACAATGCCGGATTCGGCAAGGTAGGGCGGTTTGAGGAAATCCCGCTTGAAGAAGAGCTCCGTATGATCTCCACAAACATTACGGCCCTCCATATCTTCACCAAACTATTTTCCCAGTCAATGGAGCAAGGGCTCATTTTAAATGTAGGCAGTATCGCCGGTTTTCAGCCGGATCCTATGATGTCTGCTTATGGCGCTAGCAAAGCCTATGTCATCAAGCTGAGCCGCGCTGTCAATTATGAATTTAAAAAGCATGGAAAAAATGTTCATCTCTCGGTTTTATGTCCCGGCCCTGTGGATACGGAATTTAACAAGGTTGCTAACTGCACGTTCAATCTGCGGTCCATCTCCCCCAAAAAGTGTGCCAAAATAGCGCTTAAAGGTCTGTTTAAGAAAAAGGATGTTATTATTCCCGGCTTTTCTGAAAAGCTGGCTCATTTTTTAGTGAAGTTTGTTCCGACCCGGCTGGTGCTTCCCATAGAAATAAAGATGCAGTCGCAAAAGCTGAAGTAAAACTAAATATTCTATTCATCTGAGGTTCATTATGAAGCAGAAGCTATGGCCCGCTCCCCTAAAGACAGTCAATATTGTTGACCGCGCCTTGCTTGCCTCGTTAAGAAAAGGGTTGATGCTGGCAGTTCCCTTTATTTTGGCTGGCTCCGTCTCTCTTTTGCTGCGTTCCCTTCCCATAGAACGGTATCAAATCTTTTTGCAGTCCTTGTTCGGCGGATTAATTTACGATTTCCTTTTCCTGATTCACAAATCTACGATTGGTTCCCTTTCCCTTATTTTGATGATTACGGTCAGTTATGCATACAGTGAAAAAGCAGACCGCCAGAGCCCCTTTCTGTATCCGGTGTTAGCCGTTTCCTCCTATATGGCTTTCACTTATAACGGAAAGGATGTTTTTTCCACCAATATTTTTGACGTGTCCTGGATGTTTACAGCCTTGCTGGTTACCGTTGTTTCCTGCGCTTTATTCGATTATTTTTACCGCATCCTCAAAATTACAAAATCGAGGGATCATTCGGGCTTTGACAGTTTGCCGGGTATCGCCTTTTCCTATACGCTTCCCGGCTTTGCGGTTCTTGCATTTTTTTCCTTCTCCAATCTATTTATCCGACATTTCAGCGCTTCTTCCGATTTTAATAATATCGGTTCGGAGTTTTTATTAAAAATCTTCGATGAGGTAGGAAATAATTTCTTCGGTGCACTGCTGTTTATTTTTTTAGTACATATTCTGTGGTTTTTCGGAATACATGGAAACAACATTCTGGAGCCGGTTGCTCAGGCGGTCTTCCAATCCAAAATCGAGATAAACGCACAGCTGCTTCAAAACGGGAAAGAACCTGTCTATCCCTTTACAAAGACCTTTTTCGACGTGTTTGTTCTGATGGGCGGAAGCGGCTGCTGTCTCTGCCTGATTATCGCTGTGCTGATTGTTGCCCGAAAAAGCACGGCCGGCCGGCTGGGACGTATTGCTCTGGTTCCCGCCCTTTTCAACATCAGTGAAATCATGATGTTTGGCTTTCCGGTAATTTACAACCCGATTATGCTCTTTCCTTTTCTTATCACCCCCATTGTCGTTCTTTGTACCAGTTCCCTGGCAACCTATCTGGGAGTCGTACCGGTTATCTGTAAAACGGTGGAGTGGACAACTCCTATTATTCTGAGCGGTTACTATGCCACTGGCTCCATTGCCGGCAGCATCCTGCAGATATTCAATTTGATCTTAGGGATCCTGATTTATATTCCCTTTGTTAAAATATCGGAAAAACGTCAGTACCGTCTGACACAGAAATCCATCAGCGAAACGATCCAATATATGATGGAGTGTGAAAGAAAGGGGATCACGCCCGACTTCAGTGCAACAAAAAACAGATATCATGCTACGGCGCAGATGCTTACGTATGATCTGCGCGTTGCCTTTGAAAGCGACCAGCTGCAATTTCACTATCAGCCCCAGGTAACTTATGATGGAACGGTATTCGGCGTAGAAGCGCTGCTGAGGTGGGACCATCCTGTTTATGGCCAGATCTATCCGCCTCTTGTCATTACGCTTGCAAAAGAAGGAGGCTTTTTGGATGAACTGGGCTATTCCCTTTTGGGAAAAGCCTGCCGGGACGCTTCCACGCTTTCAGAATCTTTCACGCAGCCCTTAAAAATATCGGTAAACGTAGTACCCAGCCAGCTGGAGGACGACCTGTTCTGTGAACGGCTGAAACAGATACTTGAAAAATATGATCTGAAAAATATAACCCTTGGAATCGAGCTGACAGAGCAAATTGCGCTTTTATCCACCAAGACGATTCATACCCGGCTTTCAGAAATACGAAAGTTGGGAGCAAATCTGATTATGGACGATTTTGGAATGGGACACAGCTCTATGATGTATTTGCATAATAATCAGTTTGACTATGTTAAGCTGGACGGAAACCTGGTAAAAAGGCTGTTGGATAACCGCCGTTCTCTGGATATTATCCGTTCCATTAACCAGCTGGCAAAATCGCTGCACTTCAAGCTGGTAGCCGAATATGTGGAAACGCTTGAACAAAGGGATCTGCTCTATCACACCGGCTGCTCTATTTATCAGGGATATCTGTACTGCAAAGCAGTTCCTCTTGCAGAATGCATCCGCTTTATAAAAAATATGGACACGAAATAAAAGGCTGAATAGGGGCAGATTTATGAAAAAAAACAAAAGAAAAAGAAATCATAAAACGTCCGTAAGTCCTTCCTCGAATGTAAAACCATCTTCCTCTGTAAAGCCTGTTTTCTGTTTGCCTGCCCTTAAAAAAAGTGTTTTTTCTCACAAAGCAGCTTCTGTTTTGAGGAATGTTTTCTTTTATCTTATCTTCAGTGTTCTTTTGCTTCTGGCCATCAGCTTTGTCAACCACCAAATCAAACTAAATGAAGAATATTCTCTTATTACTCCTGTAGGAAAAAAAATAATGGTAAATTCCCATTATGTTAATGTATATTCCCAGGGCTCCGGAGATACTCCTCTTATTTTTCTTGCTGGCAGCGGTACCTGCTCCCCTGTTCTTGACTTTAAAGCGCTTACTTCCAGACTGAAGGACGATTACCGGACCGTCGTTGTGGAACGGGCGGGTTATGGCTTCAGTGAAGTGTCCAAAACCTCCCGGGATATTGACACCGTATTGGAAGAAACCCGTACGGCGCTTCAGACAGCCAAAATCGGTGGTCCCTATGTGCTGTATGCCCATTCCATGGCGGGGCTGGAGGCAATCTACTGGGCTCAGAAATATCCGGAGGAGGTAACCGCTATTATCGGGCTGGACTGCGCGGTCCCGGAAAGCTACGATTCCTATTCCCCGCCGGGAAACTTCCGTCTTTCCCTGCTTCAGCTTGCGGCGCGCTGCGGGGTAACAAGGTTTATTCCTTCTCTGTGCGAAGAATCCGCCGCGCTTACCGGCGGGTATCTCACCGAGAAGGAAGCGGCGCAATATCGTGCGCTGTTTTATAAAATGTCTATGACTGCCGATATGGCAAAGGAAATTAAAATGCTGAAAAGCAATGCTCAGACCGTGAAGGAAAACGGGTTTCCCACCGAAACGCCGATGTATTTTTTTGTTACGGACGGCAGCGGGGTCGGCATTCAAAACTGGGAGAAAACAATCAAGGACTACGCTTCCCAGCTCGGCAATGCTCAGATTACCGAGTTGAACTGCGGACACTATGTGCAGGATTTTGAACCGGAGCTGATTGCCCAGGAAAGCTCGGCCTTCATAAAGCAATTGCTGTCATGACTATTTTGTCCAATACCCAATAGAAATTATCAGGGTTTATACTGCCGAAATTGGGAACAAAATTCATTCTCCTGGCGGAACAAAAGACGTTATGAAACGAACGGTTGTAAAAAGAGCGGATACCAATTGGTACCCGCTCTTTTTACGACCAAACCTAACGCAGGCCTTAAATACCGTGCTGGGCTTCATCGCGGGCCGTTTTATGTTCGGTTTAGGTGTAGGTCGAAGCAAATTCAGAATATTCTTCTCTTTTTTATATTGATCTACCAGTCCCATTTCTATTTTTTCTGTTTTTCATTTGCCTTCTATGATATAATAGTCGCAGATCTTTGATCTGCGCCATTGGGAATTTGCATGTCAGGACACCACCCTTCCCGCCGTTTCACGGTGCCGCAAATTCCTGGCTTGGGGCTGGTTTTATGATATTATAGTCGCAGGCTTTTGGCTAAAGCAACGCCTGCTGCTGATTGAATTTATATAAAACAGAAACGGAGCTTTTTAATGGAGCTTAATAAAAATCAGATTGTTGATCTTGAAATTACCGGTATGACAAGTGAAGGGTACGGGGTTGGAAAGTACAACCAGTTTGCTTTATTCATTCCTCACTCGGCTGTGGGAGATCAGTTAAAAGTGAAAATTGTCAAGCTGCAAAGCACTTACGGATATGGCATCATAGAGGAAATCGTTCACCCTTCCTCCGACAGAATCATGCAAACCTGCGCAGCTGCCGCACAATGCGGCGGCTGCTGCTACCGCCATATTTCCTATGAAGCGGAGTGCAGGATAAAGCAGCAGACGGTACAGGATAATTTAAAAAAAATCGGCGGAATAGAAATGCAGGTGGAACCGATTCTACCTTCTCCCCGATGGGAACGTTACCGCAATAAGGCCCAGTATCCGGTAAGCGGTACTGCCTCCGATCCGCTGGTCGGCTTTTATGCAAAACGCAGTCATCGGATAATCAATGCAGAAAATTGTTTTTTACAGCCGGAAATATTCACTTTTATTCTTCAGGACATAAAGGGCTTTATCAAAAAACACAAAATTGTCCCTTACAACGAAGAAAAGCATACCGGGTTACTGCGGCACATTTATCTGCGTATCGGGGAAGCGACAGGAGAAATCATGGTCTGTCTGGTCGTCAACGGGAATGAGCTTCCTGAAACGGATCAGCTTATTTCACTGCTTTCGGGAAAATATCCACAAATTAAAAGCATTGTCCTGAATATTAATCAGGCAAAAAGCAACATTATTCTGGGACCAAAGTGCATTACCCTGTTTGGCGCGGATTCCATTACGGACATACTATGCGGACTGACTTTTCAGATTTCCCCTCTTTCCTTTTATCAGGTGAACAGGCAGGGTGCGGAAAACCTGTATAATCTGGTAAAAGAACATGCCGCCCCCCAAAAGGACGAGGTTCTTCTGGACTTGTACTGTGGGACAGGTACCATCGGCCTTACCATGGCAAAGGATGTGAGAAAGCTTATCGGTGTGGAGATAATAGCAGACGCTGTGAAAAATGCCCGCCAAAATACACAGCTAAATCATATAGAAAATGCTGAATTTTTCTGCAGCGATGCAAAGGGCGCAACGATTCATTTTCTTCAAAGTTGCCTTTATGCCGACACGATTATTATTGACCCCCCCAGAAAGGGATGCGATTCGGAAGTTTTGCAGGCGCTTGTGAAAATGTCTCCTAAAAAGATTGTAATGGTATCCTGCAACAGCGCGACGATGGCACGTGACTGCCGGTATTTGACAGATAACGGATTTGAAATTAAAAAAGTGAATCCAGTTGATATGTTCCCCAGAACAGAGCACGTTGAGACGGTAGTATTGATGTCAAGGGTTGAGA
>ENA-UOOK01003535-UOOK01003535.1-fermentation-metagenome-genome-assembly--contig:-NODE-3535-length-17659-cov-4.541070_pt1 | contig 17659 bp, 18 predicted proteins | sample MGYA00245777_ERZ724023 | MGnify/ENA primary metagenome ERZ724023 (study PRJEB28704, sample SAMN03018312) | fermentation metagenome | biome: anthropogenic terrestrial biome; feature: soil; material...
GAAGTGATAACAGCGTTATTGAACTGACAATAGGAGAATTGGAGTAATACTCCGGCAATTTGAAATGGATTAGTGTGTGCAAGAACTGGAAGGAACAATAAGGAACTTTACGGAATGGGTTCTTGGTTTATAAACGTGGAGGTGACGGGGTTTGGCAATTCAAGATTACGATCTCCCTTCAAAACAGATTTTTCGAAGTAATATTCTGCTGATCATCTGTTGTATATTCTATCTGGCCTGGTGGCTTCTGGCATTCAAGCCATCCGGAGGGCTCAGGGGCATAAAAACAGGATGGCTTCTGATTCCTGCCTTTGTTGCAGGGGTGCTCGCGGTGATTCTGGCATCAAAGGGGATCACATCCGCACCTGCCGGCACACCGCTGTTTCCGGGCAAGTTGCTGATATGGGGCGGTGTAGCTGTTTATCTTATCTTGCTGGTGGTCACGGGGTTGGTCCTTAAGAGGCAGATAACGACGGAACTGTTCCTCATTGTCGGGTGGGCGGTGCTGGCGCTGTCAGAGATCAATACATTGTATGGCACGGGCCGGTTCTCCCGTAGGATGGCAGCCCCCTTCGCCGTCGTGATCGTGGCTGCCGCGCTGATCAGCCTTGTCTGCTATGTGCTGTACTACAATCTTGGGGACCGCGCGGGGTATTTCGACGGCATGATCCCGCTTTTGCTGGTGGCGCTGGTCACGGCCGGTATCTCCGCCGCCATGACGGTTTAAAGGCATTGAAATACCCTAAACTTCCCGTAAGATTTATTTGCGTACGATAGGAAGCGGGCCGGCCGGTCTGGGGATTCCTCCATAACGACCGGAACTATTGATAAAGATTACTTTTGGAGAAAACGCTATGGATGATTTTGACTATTGTAAAATTGAAATCTTTATCCCCGAAACCCATTTCCGCATATTGCAGGACGCGCTCCAAAGTGTGGATGCGGGGCACATCGGGAACTACGACAGCTGTCTGTCATACAGCAGGGTGACGGGCTGCTGGCGGCCGCTGGAGGGGAGCCATCCCTACCTCGGCAAAGAGAATGCCGTCAGCTCGGAACCCGAGCTGAAAGTGGAGGTTACCTGTCTGCGTGACAAGGTGGATGCTACGGTCGACGCCATAAAGGGAGTGCATCCCTACGAAGAGCCGGTGATCAATGTGATTCCGTTATACAGAACCAGTTTCTGATGCGCTCTTTCAAGGGCGGGTAACGGCGGAACTGTGAGGAAAACTATGATCGCACTTGCAATACAGGTTCGTCATGAGTTATAATGGATAAAAATAAAAGCAGGGACCTTTCCCTGGACTGGTTCGAGAACCTCCCAGTATAAAAAACTAAGGAATGATGTGCGCAAGCAGTTTGATTGCCATGTCCTTAGCGGGGCATGGCTTTTTTTATCTCCATGAAATCCTGCGCGAATTTCCATATTATACTGAAATTCAAAAGTCTGAAAAGGTGCCCGTGAAGAAAAGGAGAATGGATTTTGGAGAAAAAGAAAATCATTCTGGACTGCGATCCCGGAATCGACGATGCCCTTGCGCTGATGCTGGCGCTGTCGTCGCCGGAGCTGGACATTTGCGGAATCACCACGGTCAGCGGGAACGTACCGGCAGAGCTGGGGGCGGACAATGCTCTTCGCGTGCTTCAGTTTATGAACCGGCTGGACATCCCGGTTTACTGCGGAGCGGAAAAGCCCCTGGTGCGCGGATACGTCGGCGCGCAGGATACCCACGGGGAGGATGGCCTGGGGGAAAGCGGAATTTTACCGGCAGAGGGCGCCGCGTGGCATCCCGGCGCCGTCGATTTTATTCTGGATACCCTGCAGAAAACAGAATCGCTTACGATTGTCGCGATCGGGCCGCTGACCAATCTTGCGCTGGCCCTGCGAAAAAACAGGAATGCATTTCAAAATCTGAGCCGCCTGGTTTCTATGGGCGGAAATTTCAGAAGCTACGGCAACTGTTCCCCCGTCGCGGAATATAACTACTGGTGCGACCCCGATGCCGCGGGCGAGGTCTTTGAGAATCTGGGAAAACCGATTCATATGGTCGGCCTCGACGTCACCCGAAAGATTGTATTGACGCCGAACATACTGGAATATATGCGCATTCTGAATCGGGACACGGCGGAGTTCATTCAAAAAATCACCCGCTTCTACTTCGATTTTCACTGGAAGCAGGAGAAAATAATCGGCTGCGTGATCAACGACCCTCTGGCCGTGGCCTATACCGTCGACCCTGATCTCTGCCGCGGCTTTGACGCTTACACCGCGATTGAAACCGGGGGCCTATGCATGGGGCAGTCCGTTGTGGATTCCATGGATTTCTGGCACAGGGAACCGAACAGCCGTGTGCTCACCCAAACGGACCCGCTCGCCTTTATGACGATGTTCCTGTCCCGGGTCTTTCAAAAAGGACCCGATCCGGTTCGGACGGTTCTGTCTGAAATCATGAATGGTGGCGACGTATCATGAAACGGGGCTCCACTACGATAAAAATAACAGTCACCGCGTTTTGCACGGCGATCAACATTGTCGGCGCATATGTCGCCCTGGTGTTGCGGCTTCCCATTTACCTGGACAGCATCGGGACCATACTCGATTCCGTCCTGCTCGGGCCTGCCTTCGGGATGACGGCCGCCTGCCTGAGCGGAATTTTCAGCGGCGTTACCTCTGATCCCTATGCTTTCTACTTTATGCCGGTTGGAATGATCACCGGGCTGCTTGCGGGATTCCTGTTCCGCGCGGGCTGGTTCCGGAAAAGGAGGCTTTTCCTTGGGGTCATCCTTTTAACGGTGCCCGGAACCGTGGTCAGCTCCTGCATCGCCGCATTTTTGTTCGGGGGCGTGACCTCTTCCGGTTCCTCTGTTCTGGTTCAGATTCTCCACCGCGCGGGGCTCGGCATGGCGGCCAGCGCCTTCGTGGTGCAGATTCTGACGGACTATCTGGATCGTCTGATATCGGTCGTCATCGTCAACGTCACGTCGTCGCGCCTGGGCGGCAGGCTGACAAAGCTCTTGGGCGGGGGAAAATCGAATGGAACGCTATAATCTGATTACGAAGAAAAATCCGAGGGAGGTTGTGCTGCTGAAGGGCCATCCCTGCATCTGGGGAAAATGCTCCTTTTGCGATTATATCTCTGACAATTCGGAAGACGAAACAGAAATGACAAATCTGAATTCCGAAGTCCTTTCCCGTGTCAGCGGCCGGGTCGGCGTGCTGGAGGTCATCAATTCGGGCAGCTGTTTTGAGCTTCCCAAAAATACGCTCTTTCAAATCCGCCGGATCATCAAAGAAAAAAAGATCCGGCGGCTGTTTCTGGAAAGTCATTGGATCTACCGTCATCGGCTGCAGGAGATGCGGGAATTGATGGGCGTTCCCATCACCTTTAAAATCGGAGTGGAAACCTTCGATAACGATTTCCGGGAAAACGTGCTGAAGAAACATGCTTTTTTCCGCACGCCGCAGGAAGTCGCGGCCTATTTTGATTCCCCATGCATTATGGTCTGCATCAAAGGCCAGACAAAGGAAATGATCGACAGCGACATCAGAATCCTGAAAAAGTATTTTCGTCTGGGTACCATCAACGTGTTCAATAACAATTCCACCGCAATCCGCCAGGACCCAAAACTGGTCGAGTGGTTTCGGGAAAAATACGCCGATCTGAATGGGGACCCATCTCTTGAGGTTTTATATCGGAAGACCGATTTCGGAGTTGGGGATTAGAAGGATCTTCAGAAATAACACAAAAACATCGATTCGCTTTCGCATGGCCGGGGCGGGATATTTGTCCCGCCCCGGCCATGTCAAATCATCCGGATGATCCTCGGCTTTGTCCGATTTTTGATGGATTTCCGGCCTTGCTCCATCCGGGAAACCGGCCAGGGCTTGGCTGAACCCGATATCCTCTCCGATCTTGATTCCCGTCGCACGCCGGTTTTGTCGTCATGAATATCCTGTATGGATACCGAATAACTATGTTGTAGCCTTCCCAGCTAAGGGGGAGAAAGAGAAACAAACCCGGGTCCGCAATCATAAGCGGAATCGCTGTAGGAGAAACAGGGATGAATCACAACGAGATTTTCATCAATATGGTTCAGGATAACCTGAATGAAATGAACGATACGATCGACCGTCTCTATACGACTTCAAACTACTGCGCCAAAAACAGGCTTTTAAACCGCCTTCGGAAAAGCATGTCCAATCTCTCCGTGCTGATACAGGGGTTACGGGGGAATGAAAGCACCGATCTTCTTCCGCCCGGCACAGGCAGACGGTTCACGCAGGCCGAGCTGTCAAGATATAACGGCAGAGACGGCAATCCGGCGTATGTGGCGGTAAACGGCATCGTATATGATGTGACAAACACTGCCGCCTGGGGCGGAGCGACCCATTTCGGGCTTACGGCCGGCGCCGACGTGACGAGTCAGTTTGCTTCCTGTCATGCCGGTCAGCCGATTCTCAGCAAATTGAAGGTGGTCGGGAAGATGACGGAATGAATCGATCAAATGACAGCTGCCCCAATCTCTCGATAAGGCTGGAGACGGCCTCGGTTCTTGTCCATAAGGCGATCGGCGCCGTCAAACGGAACAGGATTCCCAGAAGGAATCTGATATGGCTCGAGCTGACCGGCTGTTCCGGAAATACGATCTCTCTTCTCGACGGGTTTCATCCGGATTTTAAAAGCATGGCCACTCAAATGGTAAATCTTCTGTACAGCAACAGCCTGATGGCCGCCGAGGGAGAAGCCGCCATGGAGAGGCTGTTCGGCGCGATCGGCGGCGATTACATATTGGCGGCCGAGGGCGCGGCCGCGACGAAAGACAACGGCCTGTACAATATCATCGGAAGGTGGAGGGGCCGTCCGGTAACGGCATATGAAGCCATTCAAAAATTCGGGGAACAGGCGGCCTGCGTCATCGCGGTAGGGACCTGTGCTTCCGACGGAGGCGTATCGGCGGCAAGGCCGAATCCGGCGGAATGCGTCGGCATTCAAAGCCTGCTTGACAGGAAGGTCATCAAGCTGCCGGGGTGCCCGTGCCATCCCGACTGGTTTCTGGGAACGCTGGCCTATTTCCTGCTTTTCGGCGAGCCTGAACTGGACGAAAGACAAAGGCCGCTCATGTTCTACAGCACACTGATTCATGATCTTTGCCCCCGAAGGCCATATTTTGACCGGGGGATTTTCGCTTCCAGGCTAGGCGAGAAAGGCTGTATGTTCAAGCTCGGATGCAGAGGGCCGGTCACCAGGGCCGACTGCCCGATCCGGAAGTGGAACGGTCGTGTGAACTGGCCCATCGGCGACAGCAGCCCCTGCATCGGCTGCGCCATGTTTGGATTCCCCGATGCAATGGAGCCGTTTATCAGCTATGACACGACATAGAAGGAGGCGGAAGCAACGAAGAGGATTATCCTGAATCCCGTGACACGGATCAACGGTTCCATGGGAATAAACGCCGACATCGATCACAATATCGTGACGGACGCAAGGACGGAAGGACTGCTTTTCAGGGGCTTTGAGAAGATGCTGGAAGGGAGAAATCCCTTCGACGCCGTGTATTTTACGCAGCGCATCTGCGGGATTTGCTCGACCGCTCACTCCATCGCCTCCTCGATGGCTCTGGAGGAAGCTTTGGGAATCGCCGTCTCTCAGCAGGGCAGATATCTGAGGGACATCATTCACGGGTGCGAGTTCCTCCAGAATCATATCCGGCATTTCTATCAGTTCACCGTGCCTGATTTCATCAGGCTCCCGGAAGGCAACGCCCTGTTTGAAACGGACCATCACGACTTCCGGCTGCCCAAACAGAGAAACGACCGGATTACGCGGCACTATTTCGATTCCCTCCAGTACAGCCGGAGCGCGCATGAGATGCTGGCGATTTTAGGGGGGAAAGCGCCCCACAATCACGGAATCTTTCCCGGCGGGGTGACGGCGCCGGCCGCCCCGGAAAAAGTAGCGGGGATGCGGTCGCTGCTGCTGAATATCAGGCGGTTTATCTGCGATCAGATGATCCCGGACGCCTATACGATCGCCGATTATTACAAAGAATATTTTGAAATCGGACAGGGGTATGGGAATTTTCTGACCTTCGGCTGCTTCAACGGATATGAAAAGCTGGGCACGCTTTATGTGGATCCGCTCGAATCCGGCAGCGGCAGAATCACGAAGCTAGATCCGGGGGAGATCACCGAGAATGTTTATTCGTCATGGTACACGGCAAAGTCGGAAACCGATACGCCGTATCAGGCAGTCCCCGAACCCGACCGGAAAAAGAGCGGCGCCTATTCCTGGGTAAAAGCGCCGAGGTACAGGGGGCTTCCTTACGAGGTCGGGCCGCTGGCGAGGATGTGGCTTTGCGGGCAATATCGGCACGGCATATCGAGTATGGACAGGACCCTGGCCCGCGTTCTGGAGGCAAGGAAAATAGCGGATATCCTGCTTGTCCTGCTTGAGAACGTCATCCCCGGGGTTTGCATTCAAAAAGAATACGAGGTCCCGCAGAGCGCCCGCGGGGCAGGATTGATCGACACCACCCGCGGCGCTCTGGGACATTGGATCAAAATCGAAAACAGGGTGCTCTCCCTTTATCAGATCATCACTCCATCCGCGTGGAACCTTTCCACCAGAGGCCCGGACAATTTGCCGGGGCCGGGAGAAAAAGCGATGATCGGCACAAAAATCAGAAATTCGGATGCTCCGGTGGAGCTTGGAAGGATCATCCGCTCGTTTGATCCCTGCGTTTCCTGCGCCACGCATGTCTACTCAAACGGCAATTTCGTGAAGACCATACAGGTGATGCCGTGAAGCGAATGCTTGTAATCGGCATCGGCAGCCTTGTCATGAGGGATGACGGAATTGGGGCAAGAGCTGTCGAAGCGATCGGGAGCCGCCTGAGGGAACATGATGTTGCATCCTTTGTGGGAGAAACCGATTTTCAAAGCTGTTTTGATGAGATCAGGCCGGATGATTTTGTGATCATCGTCGACGCCATGCTCCGGGGCGCAGAGCCGGGAAGGATCGATGTCACGCCCTTGGACGAGGCCTTAAAAGATCGCAGCAGACTGAGGGCGCAGCATGAATTCAGCCTTTTCGATCTGATGGAGTTGCATGCTCCGGAAACGCAGGGCTGCTTCATCGGGATCGAAGCGGCTGAGATCGGCTTTGGCTTTGAGCTCAGCGAACCACTGAACAGCCGCTTTGAGCAGATCTGCAATGATGTTTCAAACGCAGTCTTAAAGATAAGGGAAGGCGGAGTGTCCGGAAAATACAGCATCCGGTAACAGCTCTCAAGTATGAGCGGAATTTGATGAATAGGCGATAGAAAGCAAACAGCAATAAAAATAGATGGCTATGTTTTTACCTCTGTGCGGGGAAACATAGCCATCTGTTTTTTTATTTTGATGAGGATTCTCAGTGGAAGAGAAATCAAAAAAGCGTTCTGTAGCAGTTTTTACAGGCTCAATCGGACTGAGGCTGAATCAGATCACAGGAACGCCCCGCGCGGAGAACATAGCTGTCCATGCTGTGCTTGAGCAGCTGCTGAAGCCTGCGGGAAAGAGACATCACTTTTATAATATCGATTCCCGTGGAAATCCCCGATTCGTCGCACATATGGATCACGTCTTCCGTAGAAATATTCCCCGAGGCGCCCGGAACAAAGGGACAACCTCCCAGCCCGCCGAAGGAAGTGTCGAACCGGGTCAACCCGGCCTCCATGGAAGCCAGAATGTTGGCCATGGCAAGCCCGCGGGTATTGTGGAAATGGAGCCACCAGCTTATCTGGGGATATGTTTCGCGGACATGAGTACACATGCTGTAAACCTGATTTGGGACCGCCATGCCGGAGGCATCTGACAAAGAAATTTCCGTGATTCCCACATCCAGGTAAGCCTTGATGATCGCGTCTACGTCCGATAACGGAATACGGCCTTCCCAGGGAGAGGCAAACGGCATGGAAATGGAGCCGGAAATCGCGATCCCGTTTTCCCTTGCGGCTTTCACGCAAGAGGCAAAGCCTGCCACGCTTTCTTCCGGCAGCATGTTCAGGTTTTTCAGGTTGTGCTGCCGGCTTGCGGACACGTTCAGCTTTACCTTTTTACAGCCGCACGCGGCTGCCCGCTGAACTCCCCTGAGATTAGGGATCAACGCCCGCAGCTCTACGCCGGGCACATCGCCGAGAGCTTTGTACAGCTCATCGGTATCCGCCATCTGCGGCACGGCTTTTGGGTGCATGAAGGAGCCGGCCTCAATCACGGTGAAACCGGCATCAATAAGACCATGCAGCAGCTCCAGCTTTTCCTGGGTGGAAAGAATCGTCTTTTCGTTTTGCAGGCCGTCCCGCAGCCCAACCTCACAGAGTGTGATGGAGGAAGGTAAATTCATCATGGACAACTGCCCCCTTTTGTAATTGACATCGTTTTTGTAACAATCTTAAAATAGCCTTTTCTTTCTACAGCAATTTCCCCTATGATTGCGAACCCGGATTTATCCCTTCCCCGCCGGAAGCGGGGGAGGGGCAAATCCTACCTCCTGGATGGAAATGCGATAGGTCTGCGGATGATACGTCAAACGGTGTCTTTTCCATTATTTTAAACGAAGGCGGCAGGAAGAATCCAATACATGTTTTATATCGAACGATAGAAGCGGTTGATTGAGCTGAGCCGGAATCGGCATGAAAAGGCTTGTACCAGTGCCGAACAAAACGAGACATTAAGAATCAATATTATTTGTTTGGATAATTATCACAACTTTTCTAAAACGTTTATGACGTATTGAGATAAACAGGATAAATCGCGGCGTTGATATATGAAAAATACGAATCATTCAATGGAAAATGAGCATTAGACTTTCTAAGTGATTTCAATATAAAATTATTTACAGATTAAAATAAAATTAGATAAATTACCAGAAATCGATGAAGGAGGTTCATAGTAATGGCTGCGCAATTTTCACTGGCCTATCTTACGATTCCCGGCATTGATCCTGTGGAACAGATCAAAATCGCCAGGGATGCCGGATATGACTATGTAAGCCTGAGGACGATCCCGATGGGACTTTGTGACGAGCCCCAGGCCCGTCTGGAAAAAAGCCCCGAATTATTTCGTATGATCCGCCAAACGCTGCGGGACTGCCAAATGAAGCTTCTGGATATTGAGCTGGTTCAGATCCGCGAGGATCTGCCGCCCGATTTCAGAAGATCGTTTGAAAAGGGGGCCGAACTTGGGGCGACCCAGGTGCTTTCCAGCGTTTGGACGAAGGATCGTTCCTTCGCGGTGGACCGTTATGGCACTGTTTGCGAGCAGGCGGCGCAATATGGGCTGACGGTCAACCTGGAATTCCCGGTTTTATCCAGCCTGACCACTTTAAAGGAAGCGGCAGCCCTGCAGGATCAGGTGAAAGCTTCCAATCTGAAAATCCTGATGGATATGCTTTATGTCCACTGGGCGAAGGTCACGCCGGAGGAGATCAGGGCGTTGGATCCGGAACGGTTCGGATTGATTCATTTATGCGACTGCCCGAAAAACCTGAAAAACATGGATGAGGCGCAAATCGTTCATGTGGTGCGGGAAGGCCGTGCTTACTGCGGAGAGGGCGAGATCGATTTGAAGGGGCTGCTCAAGGCGCTGCCGCCGAGTCCCTGTTCTATCGAGCTGCCCAATATCAGGCGTATTGCGGAGCTGGGGGCGGCGGGGCATGCTGCCCGCTGCCTGGAAACGGCGAAAGCTCTGTTTGAAGACATAGGGGTGTAGGGGCCGCAATGCTTATTTTTTATAGAAATCATAAAGGGGTTACAGTATGAAAATCAATGTCGAAACAAAAATGGTCACTCTGATCGGCACTCCGCTGAAACAGTCCTTTGCCGCCCAGATGCAAAACGCCGGATACGAGGCTAGCGGGATCAATATGGTTTATTTCTATACGGAAGCGGATAAGGAACATCTGGGGGATGTCGTCAACGGGCTGCGGTATATGAATTTTGCGGGTTTTGCAGTCACTAAGCCCAACAAGGTGCGGGTGCTGCGCTATCTGGATGAGCTGGATCCGCTGTGCCGGAAAATGGGGGCCAGCAACACCGTGGTCAGAACCCCCGAGGGCAAGCTGATCGGTTATAACACCGACGGAAGCGGATTTTATACTTCTCTGACGCAGGAGGGGGGGATCAAGGCCGATCAAAGCGTGTTCTTCTGCTTCGGCGGCGGTGGAGCGGGGCGCGCCATGTGCTCCGTTCTGGCCTATCACGGCGCTGGGAAGATTTACATTACGGATGTCTTTGAGCCCTGTGCCAGGGCTCTGGTCTCGGACATCAACGTCAACTTCGCGCCGGTGGCGGAATTTGTTCACCATGGGGATTTCTCAAAGCTTTCCGGCTGCAACGTCGTGATGAATGCCAGCGGGGTGGGAATGGGCGACAGCATTGGCAGCAGCCCCATGCCGAAGGATACCATACAGCCCGGCCAGCTCTATTTTGACTCATGCTACAATCCCGAAAAAACTCAATTTTTGCTGGATGCGGAGGAAAAGGGATGCCGTATTCTGAACGGCCTGGGGATGTCTCTGTATCAGGGTGTGGCGCAGATAGAACTCTGGACCGGAGAAAAAGCGCCGGTGGAGGCCATGCGCCGGGAGCTGATGCGTATTGTGGCGGAGCAGAAGTAATTTTGGATTTTCGAAAACAAGATGCGGTGCAGTCAAAATCGGGGCGGATTGGCCTTTTTCCGGCCTTCGCCGCCTTCCCTGCGGAAAGCGCCCAATCTTTCCGCTTCTTAGAAAAATTAACAATTTGCGGTACCCGGCAAAGACATCCGCCGGAATCTTTGCCATAACGGTGGAAGCTATGATTGTTGTTGCGCTTCGGACAGTAAAACCGGTGTATGCGTCTGCCATAAGGACTTGTTTTTTTGGGGGGGTTCCCTTGTTCTATGGTGGAACGATTGTGCCGGCGGAGCTGACGGGTCCTCAACTTTCGCTTGACAAATTATAAAAAGGAGTGTTATCAATGACAGATTCAAAAGCGGACTCTGTCGCAATGACAATGCCCGAACCCGATCCAAAATTGAAAGCCGGTAAATTCAAAGATCTTTTGCGTTACCTTGGGCCGGGGATTATTGTGGCATCCGCATCGATCGGCAACGGAGAGATTTTCTTCGCCAGCCGTGAGGGGGCCTTGTTCGGCTTTTCCCTTCTCTGGACGTTTGTGGTATGCGCGTTTATGAAGGGCTGCGTGGTCTACACCGGTTCCAAGTTTGCCACTCTGACCGGGGAGCATCCGACTGTCCGGTGGGGGCAGATTATTCCGGGGCCCAAGAACTGGACGGCAATCTTTTTAGGCATAGTGGCCGCCGTTGCCATTCCCTCGTCCATCTGTGGCTTTATTAAGGTGCTGGGCCAGTGGACCTGCTGGACTTTCGGCGTAGACCCGAAATATACCGTGCTGTGCGGAACCGTCTGGGCCCTGATCGCGTTTTTGTTTGTCTTTCTCTCTTATGAAAAAATGGAGAAAGTATCGACCGGCATCGTTCTCGTTCTGGTTATTTTTGCATTGCTTGCAATCTTTGTATCCAACCCGGATTGGCTCGCCCTGATCCAGGGGTTTCTTCCGACGGTCCCGGCCCAGTATCCCGAATGGGTACAGGTTAAGGATCCGAAAGTGCTTTCCAGCCCGATTCTGCTTGAAATCGTTTCCGCCGTCGGGATCCTTGGCGGAAGATGCCAGGATTATCTCGGCTATATGGGCACGATGAGCGAGAAAAAATGGGGCATTTATGGAAACGAACATATCGCCGACATTCAGGAATCCCTGAAACGCTTGTCCGGAAAAGAAGAAATTCCGCTGTCAGAGGACGAAAACACGGTTTCCGACTCCAAGGGCTGGCTGAAAGCCGTTAAAATCGACAATATAGCATCCTTTACTGCGGTCTGGCTGGTCGGATCCATTTTCATGATCCTCGGCAACGTGGTTCTCGGGACAAACGGACTGCAGATCGTACCTTCAAACGATCAGGTCATTCAGAATCAGGCGAATTTCTTCTCGATTATTTCCCCGGCTCTGGTGTGGCTGTATAAAGCCGCTATTTTCTGCGCTTTCTTCGGCGGGACCGTGGCGCTCAGCACGCAGGTTTACCCCGCGACGTTCCGTGCATGTTTTTCTCCATCCTTCCCGGCCATTAATAAAGAGGAAAACAAATTCAAAACACGTCTGTGGGTCGCGGTGTTCTGCATTTTCGGCGGCATCCTGCTGGCATGGACGAATCTTACCTATACCTTTGTGCTCCAGCTGGCCACTGTTGTCGGCAGCGTCTTCGGAATCGGCCTCGTGGGTCTTTTGATGCTTTGGACCGAGAAGAGAAGCCTGCCGAAAGAATATCGCTTGAAACCCGTATGGTTTACGCTCACTCTTCTGAGCAGCATCGTCATGGTTTTGCTGGGCGTCATCGCATTTTTACAGCTGTTTGGCATCATTTAACAGCGCGGTCAAGGCTTAAAAACCGCATTTAAAAACGCTTCCCCGATCGACAAACGCGCAGAGCCGGGCCGGCGCACCTTCTGCCAGCGCCAGCCCGGCCTTCGTCTTTGCATGCCTCCCGATTTCAGCCGACGCGGCTCTTAGGAAAAAGGAAATCCGGCCCAGCTGCTTCAAAGAGCGGCGGGCCCGGTCCAATCCCTGACGTGGACAGTTTTGACGCTATGCCCGATAATAGAAAAGAAACAACGCTGCGGTTCATTCAAAAACCGGGAGGAGGTGCATTATGAACCTGAAGCAGTTGTATTATTTCAGAACCATCGCGGAATTGGAGCACTATACCCGGGCGGCGGAGAAACTTTATGTCAGTCAGTCCAATCTGAGCCATGCGATTCAGGAGTTGGAGGAAGAGCTGAACGTAAAGCTCTTTTTACGCAAGGGGCGCAGCATCAAGCTGACAAAATACGGCGAGCTGTTTCTGCCCTATGTGCAGAAGACCATTGAAACGCTGGAAAACGGTATTTCCACACTCAAGGATTATATCGATCCGAATTCCGGAACGGTGACGATCGCCAGTTTTCCTTCTTTGGCTCAATTTGTTCCCGACATCATCGTGCGTTATTTGTCCGCAACAAACCGGGTGAACGTCCATTTTCAGCTCAGTCAGGAAAGCTTTTACAATCTTCAGGAGCAGCTTCTGGCCGGAAAGGCGGATTTGCTTTTGGCGACCAAAATCGAAAATCCACAGGTGGAATGTTTTCCATTGGGAACGCACCAGCTGGTCCTGCTGGTCCCGCTGGGACACCGTCTGGCTCAGCAGAAAAGCGTGGATTTGAAAGAGCTGGATCGGGAAAATTTCATCGACTTTGATGAAAGGTCCCAGCTGCACCACCAGAACAAGGAAATTTTCCGGGAGCTTGATATCAGCCCCAATATTGTGATGGAAACGCCTCAGGATGTTATCGTATACGGCCTGGTGGCCGCAAACCGGGGTGTGGCGATCATCCCTTATCCATTGGGTGGAGCGCCGTACAACACAAAGATTCTTCCCATCTCCAACAAGATGCTTCAGCGGGATATCTATCTGATGTGGAATAAGAATCGATATATTCCGCCTGCAGCGGAATATTTCCGCGATTTCCTGATTCACAGCGGGAAGGTGTTTGATCAGTTTCTGGCGCACAACGGCCCAAGCATCGTTTGACGGCCGTGCCCGCTTCTTGGGCTCAATATGGGAGATGGGGAGACGGCTGATAGCTTGTCTTGAAAGGAAAGAAGGAAGGGGACGTTACAGGAATGACTTATGTTTTTTTGGCAAATGGATTTGAAGAGATCGAAGCTTTGACGACAGTGGATCTGCTCCGGCGCGCCGATGTGCCGGTTCAGACCGTGGGGATAGGCGGCAGACGGATCGTGGGTTCCCATCGGGTCCCGGTCGTTGCGGATATTGAGGAGCATGAGATTACCCCGGAAGGCCTGAAAATGGTGGTCTTGCCGGGCGGGCTCCCGGGCGCAACGAATCTGGAACGGTCGGAAGCCGTGAAAAATACGGTGAAAGCTTGTTTTGAAAGCGGCGGATATGTGGCGGCCATCTGCGCCGCCCCGTCGATTCTGGGCCATATGGGGCTTCTTCGGGGAAAGCGCGCCACAGTCAGCGACGGCTTCAAAGGGGAAATCCCCGGAGCGGAATATACCGGCGATCTTGTCACGGTGGATGGCAGAATCATCACCGGAAAGGGGCCGATGGCTTCCGTCAATTTTGCGTTACAGCTGGCGGATCTGCTGGCGGAAAAGAAAACTGCGGAAGAATTAAGGAATTTGATGCAATGCCGTAGCATTTTCAGCTAAGATGCAGAATTTTGTTCTTCCCCCGCCGAAGACGGGGGAAGAACAAATCCGTGTCTGCAGCCACAGGCGGAATTGCCGTAATTTTATAAACGGTATATTTAAGGAGGTATCTCTATGGGTAAAAAGCTGGTTTCAGACCTGATCGTGAATTATCTGGAACGCAGGAACATCAAATATGTTTTCGGGCTGTGCGGCCATACGGTCATTGGGATGCTGGATGCTTTGTCCCGCAGCAAAAAGGTGAAGTTTATTTCCACCCGTCATGAGGCGATCGCATCCGCGGCGGCGGACGGCTATGCCCGCATCACGCATAAAGCGTCTGTGGTCATGTGCCATCTGGGCCCCGGCCTGACCAATGTGCTGACCGGCGTGGCAAACGCGGCGTTTGATTCGATCCCCATGGTGGTCATCGCCGGCGATGTGCCGAGCTACTATTTTGGCCGGAATCCTCATCAGGAGGTCAACATGCACGGCGACGCCACGCAGTATCGGATCCTGGAGCCGGTGGTAAAGCGGGCGTGGCGGGTGGATGATGCGCAGGCCCTGCCCGATATTCTGGACAGAGCCTTCCGCCTTGCGGAAACCGGCCGTCCCGGCCCCGTTTTGATCGATATCCCGATGGATATGTTTTCAAGAGAAATGGACGAGGAACTGTGGGCGCGCACCTACCGGGACAGCCGTTTCACAATGCGCCCCGCATTGGATCCCGACGCCGCCAGAGCCATTGCCGCAAGGCTTGAGATCGGAAGAGCGTCGCAAGGCTTGTCGAAGCCGAAAGGCCGGTGCTCCACGCCGGCGGCGGCATTCTGCTGGCCCGGGCCTCCGAAGAACTGGCCGCTCTGGCCGAGTACCTGGACATTCCCGTTTCCCGTACCCTGATGGGGCATGGCTGCCTCTCCGACCGCCATCCGCTGATGATCGGCCAGACCGGATTCTGGGGGCTGGAGTTTACCCATTCCCTCACCGTCAGCGCCGATGTGATCCTGGGCCTGGGAACCCGCTTCGCCGAGGCGGACAGCTCCAGCTGGTATCAGGGCGTGACCTTTGATCCGGATAAGACCGCTTTTCTTCAGATCGACATCGACCCCGGCGAGATCGGCCGCAACTACCCGGTGGAGATCGGGGCCGTCGGTGACCTGAAGATCGGCCTGGCTCAAATTCTGGAAGAGGTCAGAAGAATCTGCCCCGGGGGCAAACGCCGTCCGGGGCTGCGCGGGAAAATCGCCGCCGCCAAATCGTCATTTAAACGGCAGAATGAGGCCGTTTCCAACGACAGCCGTTTTCCCATGACCCCCCAGCGCATTCTGAAGGATGTGAAGGAAGCGATTCCAGAGGATGCCCTTCTCTTCACCGATGTGGGATGGAACAAAAACGGTGTGGCCCAGCAGTTTGATATTACCGTCCCCGGCACCATCCATCACACCTCCGGCCTGGCCAACATGGGCTTTGGCGCCTCCGCCGTCCTTGGCGGCAAGCTGGCCGCTCCGAACAGGGTCTGCCTGACGCTGACGGGAGACGGCGGGTTCGGGGTGAATCCCTCCTGCCTGGCCACCGCTGTGGAGCAGGGCATCAACTGCGTGTGGGTCGTGATGAACAACTCTGCTTTTGGCACGATCGCAGGCCTGGAGAAAGCCAATTATCAGACGGATTTCGGAACCGTATTCAAAACTCCGGACGGCAAAGCGTACAGCCCCTGCTGGGCCGACGTCGCAAAAGCCTACGGCGTGGACGCCGTTCGGGTGGAATCGGCCGACGGGTTCAAGCCCGCGCTTGAAAAAGCGATTGCGGCCCAAAAGCCTTTCCTCGTGGAAGTACCGATGGAGAACATCGTCGTGCCTACTCCCGGATGCTGGAATATCAACGACATATACAGCCCCAATGACCTGGTCAAGGAAGGCAGGCTGGTGCGCAGGGAAAACGGCCGGTATGTGGCTCCCAGCCATTCCAAATCCCACAAAACAGGCTTCGTTTGAAAAGATCAAGGACTGGTCTGTTTCGGCTGAAATTGAGCCGCCCAGCATCAAAATACCCGGAATACAGAAGGGGTTTCCGCGCTTTTCCGGCACAATTTTATCTCGAAAATCCGTTTCTTTTATGGATCAGACAAGGTCTGGTATGGTCGACCCGTTTTTTCTTTATTATCAAAAACGTCAGGGAAGCAGCCCGCCGGGCGGCTCCCTGACGTTTTTGGCGTACGGGCGCATTCGGATGCCGGGCGCCCCGCTTGGTTTTTCTCTGTTTCTGTTAAGGGATGGCATAGTGTTCCACGATGTAGTCTTTCACTCTCTGAGCGGCGGGCGAAAGAGGGCGGCTCTTTGCCCAGAGGAGATACACCGTTCTCACAAATGCCTGCTTGTCGTCCGCGATGGGGATAACCGACACCTTTTCGTTTTTTTCCATGGCCGGAACCCGGGGGAGCACCGAAATTCCAAACCGCAGCGCCACGTACTGAAGGGCCGCGTTGCATTCGTGCACTTCGAACACCACGTTTGGAATGACCCCGTGCCGTGCGAAAATCTGATCCATCTGAGTGCGCAGGCTGCTGGATTTTTCGAGCATGACGATCGGCTCCTGGGAAAAATCCTCAAAGGTGACGGAGCTGCGCTCCGCCAGCGGGTGATTGCTGGGTACCGTCAAATAGAGCGGCTGCCGCATGATGGCGGTCGATTCCACATATTCATCCCGGTGCATACAAAACGCCAGATCCAGGTCTCCCTTTTTCAGCTGAGAGAAAATATCGAAGGAAGTGGCCTCGAGGAACTGAAACCGTATCCTGCGGTTTTCCTCCTGGCTGTATATTCCCGCCATGATGGATGGAATCAGAGAGGCCGAGATGGAGTGGAAGTACCCCAGGTGCACTACCTGCAGCGCGGAGCCCGCCATCTGCTGAAGGACGCTGACGCTCTCGTCCAACAGCGCCAGGATCTTTTCCACATAAGAAAGGAATTGCTCCCCATAAACCGTTAAACGGATTTTCCGGTTTTCTTTGTCGAAAAGCTTGACGCCGAGCTCTTTCTCCAGTTCACTGATCGAGTAGCTCAGGCTGGGCTGAGCAATATGCAGCTCTTTGGCCGCCTTGGTATAATGAAGGATTCGTGCCAGCGTTTTGAAATACTGTAATTGCAGCAGTGTCATTTTGTAACCGCTCCTTCCCCCGAGCCGCAAGGCATCGTTCTCTCAGGCGTCGGAAGCTTGCTTCCGCTTACGCCGTGAGGTTATTATAACATGACGGAAAACCGATCTGCCATTTTAATGCGGCAAGGCTTCCAAATATGCAAAGCTTCATGCTTCAATGTTCTCTCAGGCGTCGGAAGCTTGCTTCCGCTTACGCCGTGAGGTTATTATAACA
>ENA-UOOK01003537-UOOK01003537.1-fermentation-metagenome-genome-assembly--contig:-NODE-3537-length-17651-cov-3.102807_pt1 | contig 17651 bp, 22 predicted proteins | sample MGYA00245777_ERZ724023 | MGnify/ENA primary metagenome ERZ724023 (study PRJEB28704, sample SAMN03018312) | fermentation metagenome | biome: anthropogenic terrestrial biome; feature: soil; material...
ACCTAGCAGAACAAGGTAAATCTATCAATACAATAAAATCTTATTCTCATGATATTGGTTTGTTTTTTGAGTATTTTAATATTGAACCCCAGGTTATTAGTAGAGATCAGATTATTGAGTATAAGGAATATTTATTAAAAGAAAAGAATGTTGATGCTAAGACAATAAATAGAAGGTTAAGTGCTTTGAAAAGTTATAATGAATTTTTGGTTAAGATGGGGTATCAGGAAAATCTAATTATATTATCACAGGATTATATTAAAACTCAACAATCTTTTAGTTCACCAACAAATGTATCTCCTAAAGAAGTTTCTAATTTCATAAATAAGATTAAAGATAATGAACCATATAGAAATTATGCAATAGTATATCTCATTGCTAATACTGGATTAAGGGTTTCTGAGGCACTAAACATTAAATTGACTGATCTTAGTACATTAAAAAATGGTGAAATTACAATTATAGGTAAAGGTAATAAACAACGTAATATTATAATTTCAAATCCTAAAGTAGTTAAAGTAATAAGTGAATATCTAACAAATTATAGAAGTCAATATAAATATGCAGTTGAAGTTTTAAATAGTCCTTATCTTTTTGTTTCTAATAAAGGAAAAAAATTAGAAGCAAGTTCTATTGAACGCATATTTAATAAACATAGTAAAAAGATTACACCCCATTGCTTGAGACATAACTACGCTACTGAAGCATTAGAAAATGATGTACTTGATCTTAGACAGCTTCAGCAACAATTAGGTCATAGTCGATTAAATACAGTTCAAATTTATACCCATCCGTCAAAAGAAAAAATGAAAAAGAAATTGAGTGGATTTAGTATTGGGTAGAGATTAATTATAAATTTTTGGAACAAATTATAAATTAATACGTCAAACTAATTAAATTATAGTATTGACTTATTTTTATATTAATATTATAATACAATTAATCATATAGATTGTGAGGTGATAATTATGAAAATATAAAAATATAAAATTAATTTATTAATATAAATATATTATATATTTGAAGGAGGTTTACTATTGCCTAAAGGTAAAGTTAAAAATTTAATTGGACAAAAGTTTGGTAAATTAACAGTGATAGAAAGAGCAGAAAACAATGTACAAGGTTCTACTCAATGGTTATGTAAATGTGATTGTGATGGAAAAGAAATTATTGTTAAAGGAGGCAATTTAAAATCAGGCAATACTCAATCATGTGGTTGTACATCTAAATATTTTCAAGATTTAACAGGACAAAAATTTGAAAGATTGACAGTTTTAAAACGAGGAGAAGATTATATTTCTCCAAGTGGTTTTAAAGAAATTCAATGGTGGTGTCAATGTGATTGCGGAGGAGAAAATAGTTTAATATTAGTTTCAGGTAATAGATTAAGAGCAAATAAAACTAAATCTTGCGGTTGTTTACAAAAAGAAATAGTAAGTAAAACTAATAAAAAATATAATACATATGATTTATCTGGAGAATACGGAATTGGATACACTTTAAAAGGAGAAGAATTTTATTTTGATTTAGAAGATTATCATAAAATAAAAAATTATTATTGGTTTACTGATAAAGATGGATATTTAATAACACACTTAAACGAAACTCGTATTGTCTTTATGCATAGATTTGTAATGAATTGTTTAGATGATAAAAAAGTAGAAGTTGATCATATATTCCATAATGTAAATGATAATAGAAAAGAATTTTTAAGAATTGCAACTAAAAGTCAAAATGGAATGAATAAAGAAGTATCTAAATTTTCTGGACTTATTGGTGTTTCTTTTAATCAAAATAATAAATGGGTTGCTAAAATAACATGTAATAAACAACAAATATATTTGGGTTCATTTATAAATAAAGATGATGCAATCAAAGCAAGACTAGAAGCAGAAAAGAAATATTTCGGTGAATTTGCTCCGCAAAAACATTTATATGAACAATACGGTATTATTCCTTAGTATTATTTCATTAATATAAATATATACATAAAACAATTTGGTTATTGCGTAAGCAAAAAATATTAATTTATAATTAATTTAATAATATATACTATTTAATAATATATTCACTGTGTTCTTGTCACCTTTTTGGTGTTACTTTCTGCGTATTGCATCACCAAAATGGTGTTACTTTACATTCAAACCTAAGATTTTGACACCAAAATGGTGATGCAATAAAAATTTTAACAATAAAGGAGTATCTGCAAAACATGACTTATCGGGTAATACATAAAAAATATCTGGCCGAAGCACTTTCATTTTTAGGATTTAGATATTATAAATTTAATGAAATTGATAATAATTCTCGAAAAGAAATCATTAAATATTCATTTGTCGAAACTACAGCATTTAATAATGCAGTTAGTGATCTTCTTTTACTTAAAGAAAAATATAAAAACTATTAAAGGAGATTTTATACTATATGAATAGCAATTTACAAGAGTCAACTATTATAATACCTAATAAATGGTATGATGACTTAAATATATCTAACGAAGAATTAACAGTACTTATTTTATTATATAGAAATTATATATATTATCATTCAATTAGTTTATGTAATATAGAAATGCTTTGTGATTATATGTATATAAATAGTAATTCTAACAAACGAATTGTAAAAATATTAATAAATATATTATCTTCTTTGAAAGATAAAAAAATAATAATTAATTTTTATGATTTACGTTATAATATTATTTCTACAGATGATATTATTAATAAAAATTTTCTTTTTTATGTTGAATTGCCACCTGCCCCTACTAATGATTATTTGATTATTAAAAATAAAGAGATAGATAGTATATTTGAATATTTGAGCAATTCCAATTTGGGAAAATTTAGTTTGATAAGATATTTCATTGCCTGTAGAAGAGCAACTAATACTCAAAACAATTTTGGATATTTAACACAAGGAAAATTAAAACAATTGGTGACTGATTCCCGTACCATCCAACGATATAATAAAATACTTCAAGATGAATTACATTTAATTAGGTACAATAATGATTTTTGGACAAAAGAAAAGCATTATTGCACTACTTTTATTGGTCTATATGACGACAAAAAGAATTTTAATAACCAAGTTAAATGCGAGGTAGAAGTACAAGGTTTGGTCTACACTGATAAAATTCAATCTAATTTACAAAGAAGTGAAACACAAAAAAATAATAATCAAAATTAATTAAACTCTTAATATAAATACCCTTGATTTTTCACCTCTTCCCTGATATAATAAATACAAGTAATTAAGTAACCAAATAACCAAGTGACAAAACATCAAAATATAGAAAGGAATAACTATATGATAAATACAATAAATACAATAAACACTAACACTACACCCAAACCAAAAATTTATTTAGTATTAGAAAATCAACTAACAAAGGAGGGAATAAAATATTTGAAATTATGTAGTTTATATAATAATTTGGGCAAAAGAAGAAATATATAAGTTTATTTATTTGGTTTATTATTTTATTAATATAAATATATTTATTAAAAACGAAAGAAGGAATAACAACATATGGCATTAGAAAAGTCGGAAAGATATACAATGGTTGGAATTGATGAAGATTCTAAAAAGGCACAAATAATAACTTTTATTCGTGCAGATTTAAACAAACTGGATAAACTTTGTAAACAGTATCCCGAATCATATCAACATGTTAGTGACCAGTTTGATGAAGGAGATGAACTTGTAGGTAAGGAATTTATTTGTGATAAGAAGTTGATTTCATTTAGAGCACCAACCAAAAAGAAAAAGTTAACTGAGGCTCAAAAGAAAGAAATGGGAGAAAGATTACAAAAGGCAAAAAAATCTAAGGAAAAGAAAGAAAAGAAAGTTAAAAGCGAAGATGATAAAGTAGGAAAATAAATATATGAATATAAAAATAAATACATAATAACTTACAATAAAATCTCCCACTAAAAACGCTTTAATTTTTTTTGGTATAGTTTCCTACTCCCTACCCTTAATCGTTCAAATTAGAGTGAGATTTATAAGTAAATACAATAGAAAATACATATTATTTTTGAGGGATAAACTTGAGTGTTTGAAATCAAATTTAAGGAGGAATTATTTGATGATATTTTATGGTCAATTAATTTATAACGATGATGCAGAATTTGAATTAGAAGATGAGACAGGTATAATTAATATTTCAAATCTGTTAGATGGTATACATAGTGCAAAGGAGCAAATTTACATAAGAATAACTAAAGGAAGTAGTTTACTTTTTGAGGAAGATGGATCAATTATAAGAAAGCAAGATAGGGATGGTATACTATCTAATTTTGTATGTGGCAATAATTTAGATTTATTGTTGTTTAATAATACAGATGAGGTATTGCAAATAGTAATTAGAAAGAGAAGGAAATATGGTAATGAGAGAAATAAAAGATAAATATAATAATGGTACTAATAATACTAGTAATACTAATAATACTAGTTTCGGTAGATTTAAAGTTAAGGAAAAATTGTTTAAATACTGTTGGAAATGTTCTAAACAATTACCTGAAGGATCAGAAACACCTTGGTGTGATTGGGAATGTAAGAAAGAATATTATAGTGAATTGGCACAGGATATGGATGATATTGTAGGGGTTAATTAAGGAAATATTTAATGACTAAACAAGGAGGTATTAATCATAGCATTAGACAAACAAATTCATTTATATATGGTTGATACTAGTTGCTTTTATAATAAGCAAGAAATGAAAATACATAAACATCTAAATAGAAATTTTTCGTTTAGAAAAGCTTTAAAAAAGAAACTTAATAAAAATGATATTGTTGAAAAAAATCAATTAAAATATCAAAAATACATAAATAATTCAACTGCTAGGATCAAAACTTTGAAAGAAAAATTATATCGGGAATTAAAAATTAATACTGGCATTAGAATTTTAAATGAAGGTTGTCTCACTGATTATAAGGTAATTTCTATGTTTAATTCTTCTTTGACAAGAACATTAAATATTCCAATTAATAGTTTAACTACTGACATATTTATTGTGCAGACTTACTTTTTTGATGTTTTAAAAGATATAATTTTAAATGGATTTTTATACAAGGGTGAAAAATATATTTTCTTTACTGCGTCTGCTGGTCAAATTAGAACTAAAAAATCTGTTTTTATAAAGGAAAGTTTATATAAACAATATCAACAAACTATATTATGTGGATTATCTACTGAAGATATTAATAATCAAGGTGGAGTTAATATTAATAAATATATAGCTTATACTGCATTATGTAATAGTGCAACTGATGTATGGGATAATTTTGATATTAACAAATCAATAGTTGTCGATGATATGGAAACTTTAGTGGAAGGACTTGTAGACTATATTGATTATGAATCATATAAGATTACAAGACAAATAATGCAAATACCAATTACTCATACTGATGGTTGTGGTATGATGCTTCCTAAAGTTTCATCTAAAAATATGATGGTGAGATTACCTTGGATTAAAGGGTTAATATCTCCATTCTCTTTTGATACTTTTATTAAAAATGCAAATGAAAATATAGGATTTAATTTTTATGGGAAGGTTAAAGATATTTACGGTAAAGAGTGGGATTTGATCAAAGATGATATAGAAGTTATTTTTGTTAAAAGTCAATTCAAGATGTGGAAATATTATTCAGATTGGGATAATTACAAAGAAAAGTTTGTAAAATATAATTGCCATGCAAATAAGTGTAATGTTGAAGAAGATTTAATTCCAGATTCCCCCGTAAGTTATCAAATACTTCAAACATTAACTGATATAACATATGATGAACTTGATAAATTATGTTTTAAAACAAAAAAAGATATTTTAAATATTGGTAATGATTTTAAAACAATGCTTCAAATATTAGGAGTTACAAAATCCAATACTAATAAAAATTACTTTCAACAAGCAGTTGAGATTTATCCAGAATTATTAAGTGATAATTTTACTAAAGAAATATTTAAAGATATTAAAAAAAGTATGGTTAAAAAAGCACGTTCGGGAAAAGTTAATATACCAAATAGTAAATATACTTTTATTATTCCTGACTTATATGCCTTTTGTGAGTATTTGATATTAGATGATAAAAATCCTAAAGGATTACTTGAAAATGAACAAGTATATTGTAGTTTGTATGAAGAAATAGATAAATTAGATTGTGTAAGATCACCTCATTTATATAAGGAGCATTGTGTTAGAAATAATGTTGTGGATGATTTAAAAAAAGAATGGTTTATTACTAAGGGACTGTATACTAGTTGTCATGATTTAATTACTAAAGTAATGCAAGCAGATGTAGATGGAGATACAAGTTTAATTTTTTCAAATTCTGATTGGGTTAAAATTGCAGAACGTAATATGAAAGATATTGTACCATTGTATTATGAAATGAAAACTGCAAATAAACAATTAATAAATAATCAAAATATTTATGATAGTTTAATATTGGCATATAAGGGTGGCAATATTGGAGCAATTAGTAATGATATAACTAAAGTGTGGAATAGTAATAGAAAAGATATTAATTTAGATGTGGTAAAATTACTATGCCTTGAAAATAACTTTACCATAGATTACGCAAAAACCTTATATAAACCTATAAGACCAACACATATTAAAAAGGAAATAAAAAAATACACACAAGATAAACTTCCCTATTTTTTTATTTATGCAAAAAATAAAGAGAGATATCAAGTTGAGAAACGCAATAAAAGTACGGTCAATATGTTAAAAGATATTATACCTAATGATAAAATAAATTTTGAATCAATTGGATTAAATAATTTTAATTGTAAAATGCTAATGTATTACAATGATGTGGATATTAATTCAGATGAAGCACAATTGATAATTAATAAGTATAATGAATTAGATTTGAAAAAATATTTTATGCTTAATAAGAAGGATTCAGAAGAAAAATATACTAACATATTTTATACATATCAGTTGATAAGGGAAGAAATATATTCTATTAATAATAATTATAAATTTATTGTTGACGTTTTAGTTAAATATCTTTACAAAAAGAAAAAAACAAAATATAAAACTACTTTGTGGTCTTGTTTTGGTGATGAGATTTTAGACAATATTCAAAGAAATATAAGGATTAAATTGTCTGAAGGATATATTCAATGTGAAAATTGCAATAAATTAATTAAACCAAAAAGTAATAGACAAAAATTTTGTAGGAGTTGTTGGAAAGAAATTAGGAAGGAACAAAATAGAGCAAAATTTAATAGATGGTATGATAAAAATAAAAATCTAACCATTTAGAAAATCCCTAGTAATCCCATTATATCAATATTCTTTAAAATACAATAATATACAAAAAAATGCCTTCTATCATAGTAATATTGGTACTTACAATACATTATAAATATAATTTTTAATAATGGTCTATGAAGGAAACGGATATAAAATAGACAAAAATTTTGTAGAAATTGTTGGAAAGAAATTAGATTAGAGCAACAAAGAGATTGGGATAGAACAAAAAGAATCAGATAATCCGACATTTAGAAAACCTTTAATAATCCCATTATATAGGGCTTTATTTAAAAAATTAAGTATTTGTATGTAATGAATACAGTATAGATTATAAAAAAATTAAGACAGTTTAGAAAACCTTTAGAAATGCCTATACATTAAGGTTTTAAAGTAGCAAAGAAATTTTGTATATTATGATATAGCATAACACTATTGGTACTTTGAGTAGGTTTTAAACATGAAATTCCATAATCGTCTATGAAGGGAACAATATCTAATAGACAAAAATTTTGTATGAATTGTTGGAAAGAAAAACAATTGGAATGGGATAGAAAATATCAAAGAAAAAAATACAATTCTCGAGTTTTAGAAAATCGCTAGAAATGCCTATATATAGGGATTTATTTGTATAATTCTTATTTTCTTTATTATGTAGTATATAACAGTAAATATGATAGCAATACAAATATAAATTTGATATTATCCCTTCGGGGTTAATATATACTAATTTTTAGTATTTTCCATTTAATCTAATTTAACTTTATTGTTTTTATTAAGAGTGCTTAACCACAAGCACTCTTATCTTTTTTTTACTTAAATATTTAAACGAAAGAGGGTCAACAGATGCAACCATTCTACATCAAATCACAACGACTAGCAGGTTTTCTTATGATGAGGGGTTTTGTGCTTCATAGTATGAAGATGGATATAAATTCAAGAAGAAATATTTTCTTATTTACTAAATCCGATGAACTACTAGAAGCAATAGAAAGCTATTTAGATTTTCGTTCGAATAAATAGAAAGGAAGTATTTCTTATGGAAAAAGAAAAACAATTAGAAGGCAAAATCGAGGAATTGGAAAACAAACTTATTAGCATGAATCTTGATATCATGCTCTTAGAAGCCAGTTTAACGAATTATAAATTAGACAATATCAATATGGGTCTTTCACTGTCAAATCAAATAACCGCTACTAAAATAAAGAATTAACTTTTAAAAATATGAAATGAGGTGGTGGGATGGATTTACTAAAACCAGAGATAATGCAGATGATTTTATCACAAGGAATATTTGCCGTTCTTTTTATATGGCTTTTATTGTCTGAACGTAAAGATAGCAAGGAACGTGAAGAAAAATTAATGGTTCAATTAGAAAAGAATTCAGCAGTATATGAGAATGTCATTCAAGCGGTAAATAGTTTAAAAGATTTAATAATGAAACAAAAATAAGGAGGAATTTATCTAATGGAATTTACACCTGAACAACAAGCATATATAGATGCTCAAATTACAGAAGAAAAAACAAAATGGGAAAGTGAAATACTTACTCCAATAAAAACAGAACTTGCTACATTGAAACCTGCAACAAAAACAGATAAGGAAATTGCACTAGAAGCCAAAGAAGCAGAATTATGGAATAAAGAGAAGTCACTTCACATTAAAGAAAAAGGTTTATCTGATTTTGCTGATTTTATTAATGGTGAATCATTAGAAGATTTGGATAAGAGTATTGAAAAATTCAATGCAATCCTGGAAACAAAAAAACTTAATAATTCTTATATCCCCGAAAGTCACAGACAAACTGATGCTTATTCAATTGCTGAAAAAAACAAAGATACCCAGGGTATGATAGGCAGTAAATTGTCTAAATTATTCTCTAAATAAATTAAAAGAAAGAAGGAATGAAAATAATGATAAAAACTACTAATTTTACTGATTTAGAAAACATCAACTTAACTAAAGAAATATCTTTGGTTGCTCCGCAGGATTGTCCATTAACAACTATTATTATGGGTAAAGGGTATGATACTACCGGAAGTAAGATTGTAACTTGGAGAGAGAAAACTCTTGATAATACAGAAGATATTTCTCAGGTTGAAGGTTCTACTACTGATACCTTCCAATCTTCTGCAAGGGCAGAAAAAAGTAATGTTTGTGAAATCTTTAAAAAAGCAACTTCAATAAGTGGTACTGCCGATGCTTCTAGTATTACTGGTGTATCAGATTTATTTGCAGAAGAGATTAATGATCGTCTAATTGAGATGAAAGTAAATATTGAAAAGAAACTTATAAATGGAACCAAAGATGATGGTTCTGCTTCTCCCTATGTCCGTAAAATGGACGGTTTGCTTGCTTTTGCACTTCCTGAAAATATAGTTAAAAGTCCTGCTATTACAGAACCTAAAATTAAAGAAACTGTAAAGAAATTATGGGATGCAGGGATGTCTTCGGGAACTTATATCGCTATGGTAAATGCTGATTTAAAGGAAGATATTGATGCTCTTTATGCTAATAAATATTCCTATATTGCTCAAGAATCTTTGTTTGGTTTAATTGTTTCTAGTATCCAGACAAATTACGGAACTATTAAATTGGTATTAAACAGACATATGCCTACTGATAAAATGGTTGTATTTGATCCTGCTTTTGTTAAAATATCTTACTTAAGACAGCCCCATTTTGAACTGCTTGCAAAAACTGGTGATAGTATAAATGGTCATGTCATAGGTGAAATGACTTTAAAGATGCTGAATCAAAAGGCCATTGCAGTATTCGAGATTGATGTAGTTGCTCCTACTTTATCTGGTGCAACCATTGATGATACTAATAAAGTAGTAACTTTGTCCTTCAGTGAACCTATTGAAAACGCTTGTAAGGATATTGCTACTTTGAAAACTAAGGTAACTCTTGCTAGTGATGGTACTACCTTCGGTGCTTTAGCAAGTGGTGATAAAGTTGCTATTACTAACGGGAAACTGGTAGTAACTTTTGCTTCTGCTTTGAGTACCGCAACCAATCAGATTAAAGTTGGTGCTGATGCTGTAGCAGATAGTGCTGGAAATAAGAACGCTGAATTTACCACTGATGCTATTGATGCAAGTGCTTAGTATTTAAAACATAATATAAGGATTTTATAGAGGGTACACATTAATTTGTGTACTCTCTTACTATAAAAAGGGGGAAATAAATATGGCAGTAACAGCAAAGATGTATGGCAATGCTCTTTTAAAAGCATTAAATAAAGAAGTCAATTATATTACTGACACAATTAAAGTAATGCTTTGCACAAGTGCTTATACTCCCGATCAAGATGCTCATATTTATAAATCCAGTATTACAAATGAAGTTACTGGAACGGGATATACAGCAGGTGGAGCAACATTAACAAATAAAACTATGACTTATGATGGAGCAACTAACACAATTAAATTAGATGCTGATGATGTTGTTTGGGCAAGTTCTACAATTACGGCTAGATATGCAGTAATTTATGATGATACAGGGACAGATTCAACAAGTACCCTTTTAGGATATATTGATTTTAGTGAAGATAAAATAAGTTCAGCAGGAGATTTTAAGATTACATGGGATACAGCAGGAATATTTGCAGTAGTTGCGGGGTGATTCTAAATGGCAGTAACATGGAATCCTTTAGATGTAGGTAGTGCAGTAATTTTAAGTAATGGAAATTTAACTGCTCAAACTTTAACAGGATTTACAGATGGCAATGTTAGAGCAAATACAGCCATTACTTCGGGGAAAAAATATTGGGAAATAAAATATGATAGTGGTGCAATTCCAGTTATTGGGGTATCAAATGCTATTGCTAGTTTAACTACTTTTGATACTGAAAATATTAGGGCATGGGATGTACAGAATATGAAAGTCCCAGGTTTCGCAAATTATGGAGGAACAGCCGTTGTAAATGATATTATTGGTGTTGTTTTAGATATGGATACAGGTACAATTGGATTTTATAATAATGGAGTATTTAAAGGTACTGCATTTACAGATGTAAAAACTATTGGTTTAGAAATATATCCTTATTTAACTAATGCTGGAAGTGGTGAATGTACTTTAACTGCTAACTTTGGTGCAACTCCCTTTGCTTACCCTATCCCTGATGGATATACAGCATTAGATGGTGGAACTCCACCTGCAATAGATGTTTCAATTAATTCAATTATTGCAAGTGCTACAAGTCAAGCATTAATTCCTGTGATTACTATAGAAAGTATTGTATCTGTGAATATAAATGGAGTTGTAGCAACTCTAACAAGTGAAGCCATAATCCCTACTGTAAGTGCTAATTCTTCTCTTAATGTAAATATCAATGGAGTATTAGCCACCTCATCAAGTGAAGTGAGAATCCCTATTATATCTGCACAAATAGTCCTCAGTGCCATTATAGAAGCATTAAGGTTAGATTCTACCTCTAAATTTATTGCACCCCTTATAAGTGCCATTAGAAATGAAATAGCAAAATTAAATCTATCTGAAAAGGTTAGAAAACAAATTATAAAAAATCAAGATAGAGATATTAGTAATTCTGAGCAAATCAGATATATAAGAACTGAGGTGATTTGATGGATGAACAAGTTTATCAAAGGGGAGACACAATTAGATTAACTTGTACTTTTTATAATTTTGATAATGTTGCAGTCGATCCTAGTGAAGTAAAAATGATTATTTATGATTCTACTTATACTAAAACATCTGAAACTATTCTTAATTCTAGCAATAGAACAGGAACAGGAATATATTTTTATGATTATTTTGCAGATGTCACTAAAGATACAAAAATAATTTATGAATGGCATGGAATTATTGAAGGTACACCATCCATTAAAAGAGGAAGTTTTAACATAGTATTTATTTAAAAGAGGTGTCAGATTATTTGACATCTCTTTTTATTTTTTACTTAACTTTTTCAATTTTAAATAAAAGGAATGTTTGTCAAATGAATATTAAATACGAAAATGAACGGCAATATTATGCTGCTTTACGCAGAACAAAGAAAATCAAATTAAAGCATATCGCTGAAGAACTTGGTGTAAGTATTTCGCTTTTATCAATGTGGGAATCCAACAAAACAAGTATGAGTTTACACAATATCACGCATTACAAACAAATTATTGATAACAAATGAAGGGAGATGAAATAATGTTCGTGGTCGAAAATGGCATGAACGGATGCCAAATTTGGAATGTTGAAGGAAAGAGGGGTGAAATAGATTATTAACTAGAGATAGTTAAATTTTAATTCACGATCTCCAATAGACAACAACATATGCTAAATGGAAAATAAAATTAAGGAGATGTTTCCTAAATGGTGTAGTGACGATAAAAAAAAATATGAGTTAATACTAACTGATGACATTGACAGTTTGGTTAGTTGTGCATTACTCAATAAAATAAAAGGGTATAAAATAAATTACTTTTATAATTTTGAAACCGTTTATGAGATAAAAGAATCGGATACTCCTGCAATTGCAATAGATTGTGATTTGGTAAAAGGGAGATGTTGGTCAAATCATGTCACGATGCTATCCGCAAATGATACAGTCAATTCCAAAAGTGCCAACTTAAACAATATATTGAAAATATCAAGAGAAAATTACTATCAAAAGTTTTGTGGCTCTACAGCAATGCAAATATGGAGTTTTTATGATATTCCTTTACCTGATACAGAAGAAGGTAAGATGGCACTACTAGCAATTGATGGTGGATATTTAGGATATTATGATAAACGTTTTATTAATATACATTCAAAATATCTCAATATGTTGGGATTTAATGAACTTATAGAAGTTTTAGAAAAACATACAAAAAGCGAATTTTATGACTTTATACAAAAGCATAATTTACATAAAAAAATAGGGGTTAATAGAAATGGAATCCTTACTACTCAAATAGACCTTGCAACTTTGCAGGGTCTTTTTAATTTGGATTTATCTCGTCCTGATAAACCATTTTATATTAGTAAAGAATTATCAAGAGATTGTCCTACAAATTTAATGTCAAATAAAACATATACAAAAGATGATTTTCCAGATATGTTTTCAGTTGCTTTAATTTATCGAAACAAGGTGGCATTTACAAAAAATAAATAAGGGATGAATTAAGAACGGTGGCTGAGAGTTACCGTTCTTTTTCTATGCCCAAAAACAAATGAAAAGAGGATAAACAAATGGATAAAATAATTGATAAAATTTATGACTTATATGTATTAAACACTAATAAATACTTAATACAAAAACCTGGTGGAGAATATTCAACCATAACCTACAAAAAAAGAAATACGGTAGGTGCTAGACCATTATTACCTTACATAATACAACAGCACTTAAATCAAAAAAAAACAGTAGGTATATTTGCAGGAAGTTATTACACAAAGTTTATTTGTTTCGATGTTGATTTTAAAAACAAGGAAATGGCTAAATGGATAGTTTATAAAATCACTAATACTTTAAGAGAATTAGGATTAAAGATTGGTGATTACCATATATCTAATTCAGGTGGTAAAGGGTATCATATTGAAATTTTTATTGATGATTTAATACCTGTAACTACTGCCAAAAGATTTTTTAATCTGGTAATCAATAAAGCGGAAGTATTTGGTTTTGATGGTGAAGTTGAATTCAGGCCAACAAATACACAAGGCGTAAAACTACCATTAGGATTAAATCAAAAACATTATAAAACAGGTGGGTATTGTGGTTTTTGTGATGAATTTAATAGATTAAATGAATATGAATTAGACGAAGAAATAGAGTATTTCCTAAGTATAAAGAAAATTAAAAGAGTGGTAATTAATTCTATAATTAATAACGATGAGGAAAATAAAAAACTCAATCAAATGGAAAAAAAAATCAAAGAACGTAATAAATCAACGAATCTAAAAAAGGAAATACAGGATACAGAAGAAGTAGTAATCCAGCATAAGGAATTACCAATCTATAATCCTACTGAAATATTTAGTATTAAACAGATTAGCAAACTATATGATAACGGTCTAACTAGAGTAGGGACAAGGCATAATGCTTGCTTAAATCTGGCTAAATTTTTTAAATATAATAGTTTAGAAAAAGAGAAATCAGAACAATTACTAATTGAATGGTTGAAAAAACAAGATAAGAAATATTACTCTACACCAATAGATGAAGCCATAAAGGATATTAAAGAAATTATAGAATATGTATTTTCGCATGATTATAGTTTAGTGCCACCAAAAAAGGATATTGATATTTCTTTTAACGAGATAAATCAGATTATTTTACAATGCCCTGAAAAGAATCAAAAATTATTGGTTTATTCAATGCTGATACATAGTAAAAGATTTGCTAATAAAGATGATGTATTTTATATGACTTTTAATCAGATGGAAGAAGTGTCGGGATTAACAAGAATGACTTGCATTAATCAGATTAATAAACTAGAAAAACTAGGGGCAATTGAAGTAGTTGAACGTAATGGCAATAACTATATTTATGATGAAGAATTAGGTAAACCTATATCTAAACCAAATAAATATAGAATTACTTTAAATATTAAAGAGAGTGATAATGAAATAAAATTTATTAGTAACTTTGATAAAGATGGGATAGATGATTTTAAGAATTGTATTAATAATTATTATAGAAAAGAAGATATTAAAAAACTACTACCTCGTAAACAGTTTGAATACTTGTATCAGTAAACTACTATAATACCTATTGAGTATAAAATCGTACATCCCAATATTTACCATTACTATTTTGTATTTATACTTATATATACATACCTATATTTTATTTCTAAGAATGTCTAGCAAGGTTTAATAAACGGTACTACATATATAATACCTATTGAGTATAAAATCGTACATTTTTTTAAAAGGGAATGGTATAATGCCATTCCTTATTTTATTTATAGGAGGTAAACAAATGGCAACATTACTAGATCAACAATTAGCAAAAACTCCCCATAAATATAAAAGATATTTTCGTTGGAAGTTTAAACTACCTGCTTTTGGTAGGAAATACATAGATCATACGCTGGAAGAATTAATGGAAATTGATGGAGTAAAAAATAAAGAAGTATATCAAACTTGGGAGCAGACAGATGAGTATAAGCATTTAGTAGATTTATATATCCACTGTAACTCAGCCAATGATTTATTAGAGATTTATAATGCAACACTAGAGAAAGCCAAAAAAGGTGAAGCCAGAGCAGTTGATACACTAATTAAATTACAGAAGTCCATAGCACAAAACGTAAAACAAAACACCAATAATTCAATCATTGAAGAAGATGAAGATGAAGAAGATGATCTTATCATATGAAAAAAGAAACTAAGTTAGAGAAAATTAATAACGATTTTTTTCTTTGGGCAAAAAACTTTATTAAGATTATTGATAATAATGGTGATTTAGTAAAGTTTGTACCCAATGAGCAACAGGTGGACTTCTTCAATAACATGGATAAATTCAATATTATTGCTAAAAGTAGGCAATTAGGTTTTAGTACTTTAGCGATTATTTATTCTCTTTGGATTACTTGTACTAAACCAAATACTAATTGTTTGATGGTAAGTTACAATGTGGAGAGTACGCAAGCATTATTTGAAAAGATGAAACAGATTTATGCTGAGATACCAGATAAGTATAAACCAGCAGAAAAGCGTAATAACCGTATGGAATTATACCTAGAAAATGGTTCAAGAATTATGGTTAAGACAGCAGGAGTAAAATCACTTGGTAGAGGTATGAATCTGCAATATATCCATTTATCAGAGTTTGCATTTTATCCAGATGACCAACAGAAAGATGCATTAGTATCACTGGAACAAGCATTGGCTAAGAATATGGATAGTAAAATCGTAATTGAAACTACTTCTAATGGGTACAATTACTATCAAAAATTATTTACTAGTGCTTATAAAAGTAAAGAATCCCGATATAAAGCATTTTTCTACCCCTGGACAAGTAGTGCTACTGCAAGTCAGTTTAAACATGAATTGAATATTGCTGAAGATTGGTTTAAGTTGAATAATCATAATCATAGATTAACCCCTAAGCAATTAGATATAGATGAAATGCCTTTATATAATGCTGGTGTATCTCTTAAAATGATTATGTGGCGAAGATGGAAACTACAGGATATGGCATTGGAGGACTTCCAGCAGGAATTCCCTTTTACCCCGGAAGAAAGTTTTAGAGCCACAAGCAGAAGTATCTTTAATGAACAAGCAATAAATAATAGAGTAATAAATCTACCACCTCCTTTGAGGAAAGATGAATTAAATATTACCCTCCCTGATACCCTTGCTAGATATTATGGTAAGGGTTTTTTAATGTTTAAAAATATTAAACTAGGTCAGAGATATTATGCAGGGATTGATACAGCAAGTGGTAGTGGTGGAGATAATTCAACGGTTAGCATATTTGATTCTGATGGTGAGCAAGTAGCGGTATTTATGGATAATAAAATACCTATATATAAATTTGCAGATATTGTTTATGACTTAGGGATGATATTTAATTATGCTTTTTTGGTTGTTGAAAAGAATTCATTTGGTCAATCAGTAATCGAGAAGTTAAGAAGCGAAAGACAATACCTGAATATGTACAAGATGAAAACCTTTGATGATCGTGGAAAGAAGAAATATCAGGTTGGTTGGATAACTACCAGTGCATCTAAACCACGATTGGTACAAGATTTTAAGGAACAGTTTGAAAAGAATCTGATTCTTATTAATGATAATTCAACGCTGGATGAAATGAAAATCTATATTGAAGCAGATGGTAAAACATCAAATAAGCGTGGGGACGGAACTAATCATGATGATTTGGTAATTGCCAGTGCTTTAGCAGTCCAGGGTATGAAGTGCGGTAAATGGTATTTGTAGAGGGGGATGTGAATAGTGAATTTACAAGATTATATAAATAAATATTATGATGGTAATAGAAATTGGTTTGTGCAGTTTACTTCAGAATACGGTAATTGGGAACGGATAAGTAATATTATTAATATTAAAGAATATCTGAATGGTAAACACGCTATTTTAAATAGAGGGGTGGAAATGTGGAATGGTAAAGAATTTCATCCCCGAACAATTGTATTAAATTATGCTAAAACGATATTGAATTTTAGTACAAGTTATTTGCTGAAAAATCCGGTAACTATATCAGGTGATGAAGAATCTGTATCTATTATGAAAGAAGTTTATAAAAAAGGAAATTATAATAAAACAGATTGGGATATATTAGATAAAGTATGTAAGTACGGTAGTATTGCTGAATACGTTTATATTGATAATAACGGAGATATACAAAGTAAATTAATTAATCCAGAGGATGGCTATCCGATTTATGATGATAGTTTAGAGTACATAGGGTTT
>ENA-UOOK01003538-UOOK01003538.1-fermentation-metagenome-genome-assembly--contig:-NODE-3538-length-17650-cov-4.371412_pt1 | contig 17650 bp, 17 predicted proteins | sample MGYA00245777_ERZ724023 | MGnify/ENA primary metagenome ERZ724023 (study PRJEB28704, sample SAMN03018312) | fermentation metagenome | biome: anthropogenic terrestrial biome; feature: soil; material...
CAAGCACAAGCCAATCGGCTGCTTTTAGCGGATTATACCGCCCAGGTTTTAGCGGGCGCAACAGTTTCTGTCTTTACCGCTACCGGAGCTTCAACTTCCTTTTTCTTCTTCTTAAATAAACCCATATTCTTAAAAATTATAAAGGTAAGTTATCGTGTTTCTTAGCAGGATTTTCCAATCGCTTTGAGCGCAATTGTTGTAATGCGCGGATAACACGGAAACGAGTATTGCGTGGTTCTATAACGTCATCTATGAAACCATATCTTCCAGCTTCGTATGGATTGCAGAAAAGATCGTTGTATTCTTTCTTCTTTGCATCAACAAATTCAGCCTGTTTCTGAGGATCGGTAACATCTTTGATTTCTTTGGTGAATAAGACTTCGATAGCTCCATCCGCACCCATAACTGCGATTTCTGCTGAAGGCCATGCGTAGTTGATATCACCGCGAAGTTGTTTGCAGCTCATCACAATGTGTGCACCACCATAAGATTTACGCAATGTAACTGTAACTTTTGGAACGGTTGCTTCGCCATAAGCATAAAGCAATTTTGCTCCGTGAGTGATCACACCGCCATATTCCTGTGATGTACCGGGTAAGAAACCAGGAACGTCTACTAATGTTACTATTGGAATATTGAAAGCATCGCAGAATCTTACAAAGCGTGCAGCCTTACGAGATGCGTTGATATCCAATACACCAGCAAGATATTTAGGTTGATTAGCAACTACACCAACAGACATTCCATTGAAACGAGCAAAACCAACAATTATGTTTTTAGCAAAGTCAGCATGAACTTCAAGGAATTCACCATTGTCAACTATTGCACCGATAACTTCATACATATCGTATGGCTTGCTTGGATTATCAGGTATGATTTCATTTAATCCATCTTCAAGTCTATCGATTGGATCGTTAGACTCTTTTAGAGGAGTCACTTCCATGTTGTTTTGAGGCATGAAGCTCAACAGTTGTTTGATCAACTGAATACCTTCTTCTTCTGTAGGAGCTGAAAAATGTGCAACGCCAGATTTAGTAGTATGGATTGAAGCACCTCCCAAATCTTCTTGAGAAACATCTTCACCCAAAACAGTCTTAACAACTTTTGGTCCGGTAAGGAACATATATGAAGTTCCTTCGGTCATGATGTTAAAGTCCGTAAGTGCAGGAGAATATACTGCTCCACCAGCACAAGGGCCAAAAATACCTGAAATCTGAGGTATTACTCCCGAAGCAAGAATGTTGCGTTGGAATATTTCGGCGTAACCAGCTAATGCATTAATACCTTCTTGAATACGTGCACCACCTGAGTCATTGATACCAATAAGTGGAGCGCCCATTTTCATGGCCTGATCCATTACTTTGCAAATCTTTTTAGCTTGCATTTCTGATAGTGATCCACCGAAAACAGTGAAATCTTGTGCAAACACATAAACCAAACGTCCATCGATTGTTCCGTAGCCAGTTACAACACCATCCGTAAGGAATTTTGTTTTTTCCATACCGAAGTTGTGTGAACGGTGCTCTACGAACATATCGAATTCTTCAAAACTTCCTTCATCAAGAAGCATGGCGATACGTTCACATGCTGTGTACTTTCCTTTTTTGTGCTGCGATTCAATTCTTTTTTCACCGCCGCCAAGTCGAGCTTTTTCACGTAGTTGGATAAGCTCTTTTACTCTGCTGAGTTGGTTGCTCATAAAAATTATGTTTTGTTATATATTATTGATGATTAATGTCTTGAGTTCTGATGTCTGCTTATTTGGCAGGTTGTTCGCAAAGTTCGGTAAGAACAGATGCTGTAGATTTTGGATGAAGAAATGCAATATTCAATCCTTCAGCACCTCCACGAGGTTTAGAGTCGATCAAGCGAACCCCTTTGCTTTCCAGTTCTTCTAATGCTTCTGCTACACCACTTTCCACGCAATAAGCGATATGATGAATACCTTCACCCCTTTTTTCTATGTGTTTTGCAACCGGACTGTCGTCACTTGTTGGTTCCAAAAGCTCAAGTTTTACTTCGCCTACTTTCAAAAATGCTGTCTTTACTTTTTGGTCTTCAACTGTTTCGATATTGTAACATTTTAGACCAAGAACGCCTTCATAATATTTGAGACTTTCTTCAATACTTTTAACGGCAATGCCGATGTGTTCAATGTGAGAAATTTCCATCTTATAGATTATTTTGATGATTTAAAATACAAATTTACTTATTTTTATTCAGATAAAATAAAAAACAGGGGTTAAATAGATGATATCCTTAACACTTCCAACAGTTCTTCACTTATTTCACGATCTCGTTTAATTGCTCTTTTAAATGGAACATAATCGATCTCGTTTTCATGAATACCAATCATCACATTTCTTTGATTTTCAAGTAGTGCTTGAATAGCAGCGATCCCCATTCGGCTAGCCAATATTCTGTCTTGTGCAGTTGGAGATCCTCCACGTTGAAGGTGGCCAAGGATAGAAACGCGAACATCGTACTGTGGATATTGCTGTTTTACACGTTCAGCTAATTTCATAGCACCTCCGGTGATTTCGCTTTCCGTAACAAGTACCATACTACTATTTTTTGATTTGCGGAATCCCTGTTCAATCAGGTCTCCCAACTGGTCCTTTTCGATACTTATTTCCGGAATGATTGCAGCTTCAGCTCCAGAGGCTATTGCGCTGTTCAATGCGAGAAAACCACAATTGCGCCCCATAACTTCAATAAAAAACAAACGTTCATGTGAAGTCGCCGTATCACGGATCTTATCTACTGATTGCATGATAGTGTTAAGAGCAGTATCATATCCAATTGTTGTGTCAGTTCCGTTCAAATCGTTATCGATAGTTCCGGGAAGACCAACTATAGGAATATTGAATTCATTAGCAAATATGTTGGCACCTGTAAGAGAACCGTCACCTCCAATAACCACCAGTGCGTCAATGCCATGTTTCTGCATGTTATCGTAAGCTAACTGTCGACCTTCAATCTTCATGAATTCTTCACTTCGTGCCGTTTTTAAGATGGTACCACCTTGTTGAATAATATTACTTACACTGTTTGTTCTGAATTCTTCAATCTCGTCTGTGATCAATCCTTTGTAACCGCGATATATGCCTTTTACTGTCATACCGTTATAAATAGCAGCACGGGTAACAGCGCGGATTGCTGCATTCATACCCGGAGCATCACCCCCAGAAGTCAATACACCAATGCATTTAATATTGTCCATAGTTATATATATCAAATTGTTGAATAATAAAAAATCTTTAAGTCGCAAAGGTAGCTTTTTTTGAGATGGTACACAAAAAGTTATGGCATAAAAAAAGGTGCCAGTTTACCTGACACCTTGCATTTTAAATACCCTTTAATCAATTGTTATTGTTATAATAATCATCGATCTTTTTTGCGGCCGCCTCCATCTGCCAACCCGGGGTGGATGTAGCACCGCATATACCTATACTGAGATTTTCTTTTAACAAAGAAGTATCTATATCGTCGGGACTGTTTATGAGATAAGAATTTGGATTTGTTTCTTTACATTCCGCAAAAAGTACCTTACCGTTTGAGCTTTTCTCTCCTGCGATAAAGATGATCAAATCATGTTTAGCGGCAAATTGTTTAATGTTTGGAACACGGTTTGATACTTGACGACAAATAGTGTCGAAAAATTCGAATGACGCGCCATCTTTCATCTTGCTTCGCATGATTTCTCCAACCTCTTTATACCCTTCAAGCGGTTTAGTAGTTTGAGAGAAAAGGCGAGTATTTTTAGATAAGTCAAGAGAGTCTATTTCCTCTTTTTTCTCTATGACAATAGCTTTCCCATCAGTCTGACCTATTAACCCATTTACTTCCGCATGCCCTTTCTTGCCAAATATAACAATCTGATAATCGTCGGCATCGGAAGCAGTATATTGCATTTTTATCTTTTTCTGCAGACCCAGCACAACAGGGCACGATGCATCAATGATTTCAATGTTGTTTTCTTTCGCAATCTGGTAAGTGCTAGGTGGTTCGCCATGTGCACGCAGTAAAACACGAACATTTTTCAATGTCTTCAATTGTTCGTGATCGATAGTTATTAACCCCATATTAGCCAGTCGTTCAACCTCAACATTATTGTGAACGATATCGCCAAGGCAATACAAGATACCACCTTTCTTTAACTCTTCTTCCGCTGTGTTGATTGCTCTGGCAACCCCAAAACAGCAACCTGATCCAGCGTCAATTTCTACTTTATTCAGTTTCATTGATTTTGTTTTTTAATAGAGATAATGCCCATTGAAATTGCTCTTCAATTCCAATATTTGAATTGTCAAGAACAATTGCATCATCCGCTTTACGGAGAGGGCTTTCCGCGCGGGTGGTGTCTCGCTCGTCACGCTCTTTAACATTAGCCAATACATCCTCAAGAGTCGATGTCTCAATACCTTTCGCTTTCAATTCATCAAAACGACGTTGGGCCCGTATTTCGGGAGAGGCTGTGACAAACAGTTTCAATTCGGCATCCGGAAACACCACTGTTCCGATGTCGCGACCATCCATGATAACACCTTTGTCCTTGCCCATATTCTGCTGTAACCGTACCAGTTCCTTGCGTACAAACCCGAGTGTGCTAACGCGACTAGCCCCGTTTGACACATTTAACGTACGTATTTGTTTCTCTACGTTTTCGCCGTTGAGATACGTATCTTGCAAACCCTCGTCATTGATTTTAAACGATATATCTATTTCAGAAATATGCTGTTGCAGTTCTCCTTCATTGATTGCCGTATCACTCATCCATCCATTTCGAATAGCAAAGAGAGAAACCGCCCTATACATTGCACCACTATCTATGTATGTATAACCTACAGCTTTGGCCAGGGCCTTAGCCATTGTACTTTTTCCCGAAGACGATACACCGTCAATGGCTACATTAATTTTCTTCATGTCACTTGTCTGTTCTAAGTTCGTAAACATTCGCAAAGATAGATTGTTTTTGCGAAATGAATATTTAACAAATAAAATAATGCAGACATCATGTCTGCATTATTGTTAATTATTCTGTCGATCATACTTTATTTCAGTAATCATTGTTTATCCCGGTAATCATTGAATACTCTATCTTTTATTCTTTATTCCGGTAATGATTTATTATTCTTCTTCAAAATTTGGATACATATAATTAGCAGCCGGCACAAACGTTTCTTTAATACATTGCGGAGAAACCCACCGCAATAGATTGAAAACAGAACCAGCTTTATCGTTAGTGCCCGAACCACGTCCCCCGCCAAAGGGTTGTTGGTCAACCACAGCCCCCGTCGGTTTGTCGTTAATATAGAAATTCCCCGCAGTATGAGTCAAGCGTTTTGTCATGCGCTCAATAGTCGCCCGGTCAGAAGAGAAAATTGCCCCCGTCAATGCATAATCAGTAGAGTTATCCAATATATCCATTGTCTCGTCGAGTTTTTCCGGTTCGTACACATAAACAGAAAGTATGGGACCAAAGAGCTCTTCCTTCATTGTTATGTAGTCCGATGTCTTAGCACGAATAACAGTCGGGTGGATAAAGTAACCTTTTGATTTGTCGTATGTTCCCCCAATAGCGATTTCCGCATCCGGTGATGTTTTTGCATCGTCAATAACTTTTGACAGTTTGTCGAAAGAAGCCCCATCAATTACAGCATTCACAAAGTTGCTAAAATCTTCTACTACCCCTGTCTTGATGGATTTCAAGTCGGATTCCATATACCTTTTAACCTCTCCCCATAAGTTTGATGGAATAAACGCCCGTGAAGCAGCAGAACATTTCTGTCCTTGATATTCAAATGAACCTCGGACAAGGGCTGTGGCTACTTGCTTGGCATTGGCTGTCGCCTCAGCTATCACGTAGTCTTTACCGCCCGTCTCACCAACAATTCGTGGGTAAGAACGATATTTATCTATGTTAGCAGCAATCGTTTTCCACATTCCGTTAAACACAGCTGTCGACCCTGTAAAATGTAAACCAGCAAAATGTCGATCATTAAATATTACATCCGCTGTATCCGGTCCAGAACAGTAAACAAGATTGATTACACCATCAGGTAACCCCGCCTCTTTCAATACTTTCATTATCAAGCTAGCCGAATAAACAGCTGTTTTTGAAGGCTTCCACACCACAGTATTTCCCATCAATGCAGGAGCACCCGGCAAGTTACCCGCAATAGACGTAAAGTTGAACGGAGTGAGAGCAAATATAAATCCTTCCAACGGTCGCCAAACCGTTCTGTTCCATATACCAGGTGATGAATTAGGCTGCATACCATAAATCCCGCACATATTCTTAACGTTGAAGCGATAAAAGTCCACCAACTCGCAAACCGCGTCAATCTCCGATTGATAAGCATTCTTTGACTGGCTGATCATTGTCGCCGCATTAAATTCATACCGATAAGGCCCAGCAATCAGATCAGCAGCTTTCAGAAAGATAGCCGCCCGGCTTTCCCAGCTCATGTTTTCCCATGCAGGTTTAGCTTTCAAAGCCGCATCAATTGCCATTTGTACGTGCGATTTATCCCCTTGATGATAATGACCCAGGAGATGTTGGTGATTATGAGGAGGGCGAATGTCATTTAAAATGTTAGTACGTATTTCCTTTCCTCCAATGATCATAGGAATGTCCAATCCCCCGTTGTTTAATTCGTTGATCTTTAGCTTTAAAGCCTTTCTTTCTGGAGAGCCCGGAGCGTAGCTCTTTACGGGTTCGTTCTTGATTTCCGGAAGTTTGTAAAAACCTGTTGGCATAGATAATTATATTTAATGTGTTCTTTAATTATTTTTATTTGACAAATATAAACAAAAAGTCTGTCAATACATTCGATATTCCCTTTCAACTTTGAAGACAATTTATTATGATTATATTGTTCTTAAAATGATGATTCTGAATTAAAAAGTTCTGTTAAAATAGTTGTTTAATTGCAATTATTCTTATTTTTGCGATATCGAATCTAATAAAAGTATAAATGCAATCTAATAAGAATTCAATTATTGATTTCAGCAATTCAGAAATTGCTTTCAAAGATAAATCTGATAAGGACCTTAAACAAACTTATCTATGGTTTAAAGTAATGAACAACAGTAGTTTGGTAAAGTTGGGAAAACGACTTCTTAATTTTGCTTTCACCATCTATTTCCCTGTTAAGGGCTTTATCAAAAGGACAATCTACAAAATATTTGTCGGCGGTACATCAATTGAAGATTGTGCAAACACCCTGCATAAGCTAAGCGAACGAAACGTCGGGTCTATTTTAGACTATGCCCTTGAAGGAGAAGAAGTTGATGATATTTTCGATGCCACTTGTCTCGAGATCCAGCGTACTATCCGTTTTGCACATTCACATGACCATGTCCCGTTCAGCGCATTCAAAATTACAGGTATCGGTCGTTTCGATCTGTTGGTCAAAGTAAGTGCGGATGAGGTGTTGACAGAAGAAGAAGCGTGCGAATATCAACGAGTGTTAGATAGGGTAGACTCCATCTTTAAATTAGGCTATGAATTAGATGTACCCATTCTTATCGATGCCGAAGAAACATGGATTCAACCAATGCTCGACGATTTAGTGATGGAGATGATGGCAAAGTACAACACTAAGAAAGCCATTGTTCAGAATACATATCAAATGTACAGGCACGACAGTATCGACCGATTGATAAAGCACCATCAAATGGCGTTAGATGGAGGTTTTAAATTCGGATTAAAGATTGTACGAGGCGCATATATGGAAAAAGAAAGAGAGCGTGCTGCAGCTATGAATTACCCTTCACCCATACAACCCGATAAAGCAGCTACCGATAGAGACTTCGATGCAATAATTAATTATCTTGTCGACAATGCAGACACAATCGATTTTATGGTCGCCACCCATAACGAAGAAAGTTCACAATTGTTAGCCACGTTAATTGACCAGCATGATTTGCCAAGGAATTGTCCCCAGATATATTTTGCTCAACTGTACGGAATGAGTGATAATCTCACTTTTAATTTAGCCGAAAAGGGATACAATGTAGTCAAATATGTTCCTTATGGAGAAGTGAAAACTATGATGCCATACCTTTTTAGAAGAGCAGAAGAAAACACCTCTGTTAAAGGACAATCCAGTCGTGAGCTCCTTTTGATTAAAAAGGAGCTGGAGCGTAGAAAGTTAGCTTGATATTTTCTGTGTTTAATAGAGTTGATAAGTGCGAGTATTAAACAAAGAAACCGAGAGTATTACTCTCGGTTTCTTTAATATCATATCTTGTTTTCTTTGATGTTACATCTCAGTCTCTTTAATATTCTATCTCTTATTTTGTGATATTATATCATTGAATTACTTCTTCTCCCAAAGATTTGAGGAGCTCATAAGGAATTCAGTAAAAGACTTTTTAGGCAGTTTCTCTTGAACCTCTGTAATCTGTTTTTCGACCTCTTCGTCATAAACAGGAGCAGTAACATTTCTGATCACCCCTAAAGCCAAGGGTAAATCATCCGAATCCGTACCCATAAGCGCGAGTTTCATTTGCAAAGTGTTATCCAATGACGCAGCATCATGAACAAGCACATCATCCATTGAATACCCATCTTCGCCAATTGTGACCGCTTTCAAGTTCCATCCATCCAGTACAAGCCCTTTGTTATTATCCTTTCCGAAAATCATTTTCTCGCCATGTTTCAAAAAGATTGTCTTGTCGTCACGGAACTCTTTTTCCGAGTACTTCTTATATATTCCATTGTTGAATATCACACAATTCTGAAGAACTTCCAATACCGAAGTCCCTTTATGTTTTGCCGATTCAACCATCAAATCAGTCTGGTTTTTTAGATCCACATCTATTGAACGAGCGAAGAAAGTACCCCTTGCACCAAAGCAAAGCTCAGCCGGGTGAAACGGATCTTCCACTGTTCCGTAAGGAGACGATTTTGATACGAACCCCCTGTCGGAAGTCGGAGAATACTGACCTTTAGTCAGCCCATAAATCTTGTTGTTAAACAATATTATGTTGATATTTACATTGCGTCGTATAGCATGAATAAAATGATTACCCCCGATAGACAACGAATCCCCGTCGCCCGTCGCCACCCATACCGACAAATTCGGATTAGCAACTTTAACCCCTGTCGCAATTGCTATTGGTCGTCCATGAATAGTATGCATTCCATAAGTGTTCATATAATAAACCAGTCTGGAAGAACACCCAATTCCCGAAATAAGAACAGTATTTTCCTGTTCAATATTCAGTTCCGCCATTGCTTTGTACAAACAGTTCAATATGGCATGATCTCCACAACCCGGACACCAGCGAACAGCGTTAATGCTTTTATAATCTTTCGGTTGACGCTCTTGAATAGTTATATCTTGTTCCATGTTTACTTGTCAATGATTTTAATGAATTCTTCTACCAGTCGGCTTACGATGAAAGGTTGTCCCTTTACTCGATTGAATTTAAAGATATTCAAGCCGTCATAAATGCTCTTCAAATAAGCAGCAAACTGACCCAGGTTTTGTTCAGCCACAACGATTTTCTTATATCTTCTCAACACCTCTTCTGTGTTTGCAGGAAGCGGAGAAATAAAGTTGAAATGAGCAAAAGCAATCTTTTTACCTTCCCCTCTGATTTTCATCATAGCCTCCAGTAAGTGACCATAAGTGCCACCCCAACCAACGATTAAAGTATCCGCATCTTTGTCGCCTAGCACCTCTAACAGAGGCAAGTCGTTAGCGATCCTATCGATCTTTTCTTTTCGTGAATCAACCATAAATTGGTGATTATCAGGATCTGTTGAAAGGATACCCGTCTTAGCATCTTTCTCCAGTCCACCGATGCGGTGCATATATTTTGGTGTTCCCGGTACCGCCCAATAGCGAACCATCGATTCTTCATCCCTAAAGTAAGGACTCCATTCTTCCGGGGCCCCTTTATAATTTACCTGAACATAGTTCGGTTTAATATCAGGATACTCATCCATGTCAGGGATTTTCCATGCAGCCGATCCGTTAGCGATATACCCATCAGTCAACAGGACTACCGGAGTCATGTGTTCCAGTGCTATTTTTGAAGCCCAGTAGGCGCTGTCGAAACAGTTTGTAGGTGAAGTTGCCGCAATGACAACTATCGGGCTTTCGCCACTTCTGCCATAAAGCGCCTGATTTAGGTCCGTCTGCTCACTTTTTGTCGGCATACCCGTAGAAGGTCCCGCCCTTTGCACATCTATAACCACCAGTGGCAGTTCGGTCATCACCGCCAAGTTCAGCGCCTCACTTTTCAGTGCGAGTCCCGGACCCGAAGTCGACGTAACCGCAAGAGCCCCAGCGAAGCTCGCCCCGATAGCTGTAGATATACCAGCTATCTCATCCTCCATTTGTAAAGCCTTTACTCCAAAGTCCTTACGTTTAGAGAGCTCATGTAGAATATCCGTAGCCGGTGTGATAGGATAAGAACCTAAGAACAGCTGCAATCCCGATTTCTCAGCAGCAGCAATCAAGCCATAAACCGTTGCCAGATTACCATTCACATCCGTATAGAAACCCTTATTGTTTTCTGCCGTCTCAATTCTGTACGTCGATGCCGTCATGTGAATGTTGCTCGCATAGTTATATCCATCCGTAAGCGCCTTTATATTTGCCTGCACCAGATTCGGTTTCTTCGCAAATTTCTGTTCCAGTAGTTGATCAGCGATCTCCAGCGGACGATTGAACAACCAGCAAACGATACCCAAAGCAAACATGTTTTTGCTTCGTATCATCTCCTTGTTGTCCATTCCCATTCCCTGTAAAGAGCTCTTTGTCAAGCTGGTTATTGCTACCGGGATAGCCTGAACAGTTGATAGATTCAGTTCTTTGAAAGGATCATCAGTGATGAACAGCGCTTTCTCCAGATCTTTTGATTCAAAAGAATCCGAGTCATAAATAACGATAGAATCCTTTTTGAGGTTATCGATATTCACTTTCAGAGCAGCCGGATTCATAGCAACCAGCACATCCGCCTTATCACCCGAGTTATAAATACCCTGCGAACCTATTCGCACCTGGAATCCCGAGACACCATGAAGTGTTCCTTGCGGTGCACGAATCTCCGCCGGGTAATCGGGGAAAGTAGAAATGTTATTACCGAAAATGGCCGATAAAGTAGAGAATAAAGTTCCGGACAATTGCATCCCGTCCCCCGAATCTCCAGAAAAGCGGATAGTTACTTGTTTTAAGTCAGTAATGACTGTATTGGTAGGCATATTTAATTATTTTGTATTCGGTTCAAATTGTGATCAGTTCATAAAAAAACTAAAACCATAAACAAGATTGCAAAGTAATGAAAGACTTATCGAAAAAGCAAATAATTTATCAAAACAATTTTCGTTAAACCATTGTAACCTATTTAATACGTTTTATGTTAGCCCCCAGTCGATTAAGTCGAATATCTATATCCTGATATCCCCGATCAATCTGGTCGATATTATGTATTGTGCTTGTTCCATCCGCGCTCATTGCAGCGATAAGCAGCGAAATTCCAGCACGAATATCCGGAGACGTCATAACCGTTGCGCGTAGTTTGAATCTATCACCCAAGCCAATAACCGTAGCCCGGTGCGGGTCGCACAGAATAATCTGAGCCCCCATATCAATCAGTTTGTCCACGAAGAACAAGCGACTCTCGAACATCTTTTGATGAATCAGTACACACCCATTCGCTTTCGTCGCCACCACAAGCATAACACTCAGTAAGTCAGGTGTCAGTCCCGGCCAAGGAGCATCAGCGACAGTCAGAATAGACCCATCCATGAACGATTCGATAGTATAACCCTCCTGTTGAGGAATAAACAAATCATCGTTATTTTGTTCTATAGTAATACCCAGTCGCCTAAAGCTTTCCGGAATGATACCCAAGTTTTGTACCGACACATTTTTGATAGTCAGTTCAGACCCCGTCATTGCAGCCATGCCGATGAAGCTACCCACCTCGATCATGTCCGGCAGCAATCTATGTCGGCATCCCGACAATTTTGTCACCCCATGCACAATCAGTCGGTTAGAAGCTATACCCTCTATTCGCGCCCCCATGCGAACCAGCATTCTGCTCAGTTGTTCCACATACGGTTCACAAGCAGCGTTATATATTATTGTCTCCCCCTCAGCAAAAACCGCAGCCATCAGTAAGTTAGCCGTTCCCGTTACCGACGCCTCATCCAGTAATATAAACTGTCCCTTAAGATGCTCCGCAGAGAGGCAATACAACCCGTTTGCCCCATCGTAAGACATTTCAGCCCCCAGTTTCATGATACCATTAAAGTGCGTATCCAGTCGACGCCGTCCAATTTTGTCGCCCCCCGGTTTAGAAACCGCAGCCGAGCCAAATCGTGCTAAAAGTGGCCCTATCAGCATGATAGACCCCCTTAGAGCCGCGTTTTTTTGTATGAATCCCTCTGTTTTTGTATATGTTAAATCTATATGTTCCGCTTTAAACGACCATGTTCCCGGTTGTAGATTCTTCACCTCAACCCCCATATCTTTAAGCAGTAAAATCAGATTGTTAACGTCCAGGATATCCGGAACGTTCTCTATTACAACCTCTTCGGCAGTAAGTAACGTCGCGCAAATAACCTGTAGCGCCTCATTTTTTGCACCCTGAGGAGTAATATCCCCCTTTAAGCGATGTCCGCCTTCGATAATGAATGATGACATTATATTCCCAATTAATTAACCATTAATAAATCCACACTTCAGGTTCAAGACGAACACCAAACAAGTCATATACAGACTTTTGCACCCCGTTCATGAAACGTACGATATCCAGACCATTCTCCGTACCGTAGTTCACGATAACCAAAGAATGCCCTTCAAATATCCCCACCATACCCTCTCTTTTACCCTTAAGGCCCGCTTTATCAATTAAGTAAGCAGCCGACGTCTTATATTTTTGATCACCAACCACAAACATTGGCGCCTCCGGCAGAATTCTCAGCAAAGCTAGTTTCTCATCCTCCGAGAGAACCGGATTTTTAAAGAAGCTACCCGCGTTAGGTAACGTTGCCGTGTCCGGCAGTTTTCGTTGTCGGATACGAATTACCGCCTCTCTCACCTGATCAAGATCAGGCGTTGGATTATTTTGCAGTTCATGATTCAGATCCGCATATTTTTCGATATACTTAAACGATTTTTCCAGTCTAAACACAACCGAAGTAATCACATATTTGCAAGTCCGTTTGAAAACGCTGTTTCGATAACCAAACCCACATTCAGCGTTATTAAATATTTTTGGAGCCCCTGTTTCTTTATCCAGCGTATGCACAACAGAAATCACGTTACCCACTTCCGCCCCGTAAGCCCCAATGTTCTGTACAGGCGAAGCCCCCACCGTTCCCGGAATCAGCGATAAGTTTTCGATTCCCGAAAACCCTTTTTCCACGCAGAACTGTACAAATTCATCCCAGTCCTCCGCTGCCCCCGCCTCGATATCAACATGATCAGTCGTTTCGTTCAGCACCCGAATCCCCTTTATTTCCGGTTTAATCACCAGTCCCTCAAAATCCTTAGTAAAGAAAAGATCATTCCCTTTTCCTATGATCAGAATCTCATTATCATTATAAGATTGAAGGATATCCGAAAGCTCCGCAGTCGTTTCCGGAGCAGCGAACAATTTTGCGACAGCCTTAGTACGAAACGAGTTATATGGCAGCAGTTGTATATTTTGTAGAATCTTCATTACATATTAACCTTTATAAATCAAGAAAATGCACGGTTTTTTGTGCAAATCCGGCAAGTTGTTTTTCCACGCCTTCACGCTTTTAGAAACAATAAATTCATCCTCACACGAAATATTCATTGCAATGCACAAGCGTGTTGACGGTCGGCAATGCTGTAAAATATCCTCAGCCATTTTATTATTTCGGTAAGGTGTTTCGATAAACAATTGCGTTTGATCCTCATTGTAAGCCCTTGACTCCAGATGTTTCAGTTTTTTCACCCTCTCATTCCCATCAATAGGCAGATACCCATTGAAAGCAAAGCTCTGTCCATTGAATCCCGATGCCATCACCGCCATCAAAATCGAAGACGGTCCCACCAGCGGGATCACTTTATATCCCAAACGTTGAGCTATAGCAACCACATCCGCTCCCGGGTCCGCTACCGCCGGACATCCCGCGTCAGATATTATCCCCATGCTGTTTCCCTCCATCATTGGAGTAAGCATTCGTTCAAGATTCTTGCGATCAGAGTTCTCGTTCAGTTCAAAAAACGTAAGCCCATCAATATTTATCGCCGGGTTACATTTCTTCATAAATCGGCGTGCAGAGCGAACATTTTCAACAATAAAAAAACGCAGATCAGTAATTATCTCAGTGTTGTAAGTCGGCAGAACTCTATTTATTGCCGTATCTCCCAAAGTCACAGGGATTAAATATAGCGAAGGACTATTCATAATCATTAAATTAAAAACCAAATCGAATCAAATCACGAATTGAATTAACATGAATTTGATCAATAAAATCAGCCAATAGATTCACATGTTCAAGTGCGCCAAACGCGACAATCATAAACACAATACCGTAAATACCACCAGCAATGTGCGCAGAGTGATTTATTCCCCCCGAATGGTTTTTGCTCAGATAAACCGATATCATCACAAAAATTATTGCAAAAAGGAAAGCAGGCAGCCATACCGGTATGAACATTACCCCCATAAAATTCATAGGGTTGATAAGCACATAAGCAAAAATTATTGCCGACACCGCCCCCGAAGCCCCCAGTCCATGATAATAGTCGTTATCCCGTTCTTTCAGATAAGTAGGGAAGATAGATACAAACAGCGCACTGAAATACAGTACGATATAAGCCACTGAGCCCGTTAGCTCACCCAATGTCGCGATACAATACTTTTCAATATCCACACCAAAAAAGTACAGAGTGAACATATTGAATATCAGGTGAGTAAAATCCGCATGCAGAAATCCGTAAGTAAAAAGCCGTTGCCATTCCCCATGTTTTACAGCCGGGGGATAGAAAATCCATTTCTCCATCAAGCCATCATCTTTGAATGCTTTGATAGAAATAATACAAGTGAAAATGATTAAAACAATAGTTATCATAGACCGTAAATTAAGGTACAAAGGTAAATAAAATAATCACAATGCCCCTGCTATCGGTTGTTTATCATGTTCATATATTTCCACAAAGGCGCTGCCATTGTCGCTTGTACAATATCTCCATTATTCAACAGCTCTTTCACCTCGTTTAGTGACAGCAGGTAAACCGAAATATCTTCAGACACATCCAGTGATTGATCACTTATTTTTTCCACACCCTCAGCAATAAAGCAGTACGACATATTGTTTGTAGCACTTGCATTTGGTGATAATCTCATCAATTCTTTCCATGATCCATTTCCATATCCCGTTTCTTCAAGCAGCTCTCTTTTTGCCGCATCCAGTGGAGATTTGTCAGAATCTTCGCACACACCCGCACAAATTTCCATACAAATTTTACCGATCCCGTGTCGATACTGTTTAACAAACACGAACTCCCCTTTTTTTGTTATAGCAATAATATTAACCCAATCAGGATATTCCAAGACATAATATTCAGGAACAATTGTGTTATCCGGCATTTCCAGTCGGTCCATCCTTGCCGTCAGCCATGGTCGTTTGTATAAATATTCGCTACTCAGCAATTTCCATTCCCGGATCTCTTTTTCGTTTAATGAAGTCATATCACCTATTTTTCAACAAATATAACTTATTCATGTCACATTTTTACTGTTAAGAGAAGTAAAATTAATGAAGTTCTTAGATGCAGTATTTTCAAAAAGATTGTCGGAGGTGAGTCGGAGCATCATCGGAGCATACACGGAGCATACACGGAGCATCATCGGACCATCCTCGGAGCATCCTCGGAGCATCCTCGGAGGTCTCTCGGAGGTGACTCGGAGCATGGTGAGAACATGGTGAGAGGAGCAAGTAAGAAAAAATGCAAGTATAAATTTAACATTTTATTTGTTTGTTTTAATTTATTTTTGTTGTTCTTTGTTTAATAATTAATTAACTATCGACTAAGAAATGAAAAATGATTTAATCGACATGAGAAAATTAGTAAGTTTATGTATTATTCTTTTCAGTTTCATTATCACATCATGTAAAAATGAAACAAAAAATAATGTAAAAGAAATATTCATTGATTTTTCAAACGTTGAGAACCTTGATTTATCTAAAGCAGAAAAAGTAAATTTAGAATTAACTGAAAATTCGATTATTGGTAGGGTAGATGAATTTCTATTATACGATGATAAGTATTATTTTATACGATCAGGCAGCAATTTATTTGTTTTTGACCATACTGGATCATTTTTGAATCAAATTGGAAGTAAAGGAACTTGATATATATGATGCTATTGAATTTACTAACAAAACCGAAAATAAAAATAAATATGCCACTTTTGTTAGATGTGTTTCAGAAGACAAGTTGTACTTAAGGTTTATATTTTTGTTTAATGATGGTGTTTACTTTGTTAAATATAATAAAAGAGAAGGTCGTGCTAAAACATATAAATTTGTATGTGATTTGGAAACAATTGAGCCAATTATCTATTTGCACAATAATAATCTTACAGTGCCTGTCAACAGTTTAGAAGACTCTTCGAATCCATCATTAGCAATTATAGATGAGAGTCTGTTATAGTCTCAAGTACTCCTGTGGACTACCCTTTTTTGTAGCTTTCCATGTATCTCCCCGACAAAGAGTTACAAAGATAAAAGCGTTTTCTCAATTACTGTTTTTTTGTCATTGTCTACACCAGCCTTATCGGCATAATAATGCCAGTTGTGTACCGTATCGGTAATTTGGTCAATTATTTCGACAGTCTTTTTATTGCGGATAGAACGCCCAACTTCGATGAGGTCTTCCCGTGTAAAGTTTTCTCTTTTCCCATTAATGCTTAGAGCATGACGGCTTACCCATTCGCTTCCGGGGCGATAAGCATGACAGAGGTCGTATGCCGGAGCTAATTTCCACCGATCACCTTGTTTAAGGATAAAAGAAAAGTTTTTTGTATGATCATCACAGTTACGGGCTATTACATTAAACACCATGCGTCGGAACATCTGTTCAGCTTCGACATACGTCAGCTTCAGTTCCCTCATCGTCTGGAATAATTGTTCATAACTGTAACTGTTTACCCTATTATAATCAAAATGCTTCAAGGCACAAAAAGTCTGTATGTGGTGTTTTGTATAGCTTCCTTCCCTGTCGAAGCGTCGAGTCATAAAATGTGCGCGACCGTTCTCTTCCAATAACCGACAAGGCATCATTTCAATTCCGCAATCCAACGCCATCAGGTAGTAAGCGTATTCAACACGACCATATCCATGAGTTGCACCCAATTGCACTTCACTTACCCCGTCAAGTTTAAGCAGCCAGTGTTCAAACCCTTCTGGGGCTCGCGTCTCCGCTTCGGGCTCGTCCCCGACGGTGCCGGCGCGATCGCCTGGAACACGACGGGCGCCCTCGGACTGGCCTTCGCGTCCTCGCTCTGGTGGTACGACGGCCGCGGGAAGACGGAGATCGCGGACCTCGCGCCCGTGGCCGGGGCGCGCCATAGGTGGTTGAGCCTCCCCGACGGCCGGCCCACCTCCGCGGCGAGCCCGTCACCCATGCCGCCGCCACCGCCG
>ENA-UOOK01003541-UOOK01003541.1-fermentation-metagenome-genome-assembly--contig:-NODE-3541-length-17644-cov-3.955256_pt1 | contig 17644 bp, 15 predicted proteins | sample MGYA00245777_ERZ724023 | MGnify/ENA primary metagenome ERZ724023 (study PRJEB28704, sample SAMN03018312) | fermentation metagenome | biome: anthropogenic terrestrial biome; feature: soil; material...
CATATTTATTAGGAACAGTAATAAGTTCAGCATAAAAATTTGGATCGCTTTGACTTACATAATTTTTAATTTTATCTGAAATATTTTTATCTATATAATATTTTTCATTTGGAAATAAATATCTATGCTTTAAATAAAATTCATCTATTTCGCCAAGCCTTTTATACATAGATAATCGCGTCAATTCTAAATTATTTTCTTTCGGAATAAATGATAATGCTACAATAAGCGAAAATTCTTCATCATTAAATTTATCAACAATATCTGGGATTAATTTGCAAGCATTATATAAATTATTAAAGTTAGAATAATCATCAGGATAATTTTCTTTTAAATAATCTTTAATAAAAGATTTGTTTTCTTCGGTAAGACCTAATTCCTGCGTTCCTTTGGTCAAATACAAATTATATCTTAGCAAATTATAACAAGATGAATCAAAAGAATAAATCTCATTACATTTTTTATTAAACAGCGCATTTTCGTCATATCCAAAAGCTAAACAGTGCAACATATTTTCCTGTTTTTTAGATAAATTCCCCTTAAGGATATTATATGCTCTTTTAGTTAATTCCTTTTTAATATTTGGGCTTTTAGTGTCGATGGATTTTATATCAGAATATATTAACTTCTGAATACCATGAGTATCTTTTAAGAATTCATTTGCAGAATAGCCCGAAGGTACTAATGGGATAATTTCTGCTAAATCTTTTTCAGAAAAATATTTTAGCTCGATATGCTTAATTTTATCTATAAATTGCGGCTTTTGCTTTTGTATATATCTGGAAATAGAAGATCTAACTGAATAAATAAAACGAAAATCAAAAAAATCTGATACTTTTATTGTAGGGTCTGTAAATGAAATATTATATGATGTGAATTCATTAAAATTAGTATTATAAGCATATTCAAAAAGATTATCAAAGAGCAATATATTAATCGATTCATTAATAAAATCACAATTATCAAAAGTTATAAGTATTTTAACTTTTTCAGTAGGGCGGATTCCTTCAATTGAACCAGAAGTAATTTCGGGATAAAATATATTCATTAAATCGACAATAAGCGATTCTGTGCTAACTTTGTCCGGAGTAAGCAAAAGCCTTTGAATACTTTTTTTTGTATAATTTTCTTTTACATATTCCTTTACTAATGGCAATTTTTCTTGAATAAATATATTATTTTCTTTTCTATAGCCGAATGAATTATATCTAAATATATCTCTATAATATTCTGCTATTTCAGAATTATTTTCTATTAGCCTATCAAATTCATTATTAAATTGTTCATAATTATATTCAGCTTCATTTAAGTCTAATGAAGAAAACAATTCATTAGAAGAATTCTTTTTATTTTTTGTAGAAAATACGTTAATTTTAGTAAAATGGAATAAATCTACAGCAAAAATTGCATTTTTGTCGTCATTTTCACTTGTAATATTAATTGTTGCAGAGATTGCACTAGATTTTAATTCTTCAGGTTTTGTGGTTTTTTTTTGTCTCTCCGAAATATCGTTATTTACATACTTAATTACTTCTGATTTCCCACATCCTGGAGGTCCATTCAAAATGACAATAGGAGAAACCAATTCATTAGAATTTAGTTCTTTTAAAATTTTTTCTGCGATATTTTTATAGAAAACACACATTACAAAAGAGAAGAATATTGTAAAGCCACTTTGTAGCATTCTAATATAATATTTTTTTTGTTTTTATACTAAACATTTTCATAATTTAAATAAAAAAATTACATTTTAATTAAAAAAAATAAAATTTTTCATAATTTATCAATGTTTTTTAAATTATTTAATTGCATCAATACAATTTCATATTTAATTTTGAATTTTTTTAGTGTTATAATTTTTATTTATTTAAATATAAATGCTAATAGAAAATTCCATTATAAAAAATATTTATCTGCTTTCCCCTATTCTTTTTGCAAAATTTGTAACTAATAATCAATATAAAGCTCCTATGCATATTAGATATTTAGAACAATATATTATTCCTAAATTACTCAAAGGGAATGCTAGAATAATAATAAATATTCCACCTCGCCATGGCAAGAGCGAATTCTTGTCTAAATATTTACCTATATGGTATTTAATTAATTTCCATAATACACGTATTATTTTAACTTCTTATGGAAGCGATTTAGCAAAATTTTGGAGCAGACAAATTAAAGAACATATAGCCTTATATGGTAATAAAGCTACTGGTATTAAGCTAAATCCCAAAAATGCAGCAATAAATAGTTTCTCTATTCTAGGACATAATGGCGGAATGCAGGCAGTTGGAATAAATGGTGCTCTTACAGGGAAAGGAGCAGACCTTATTATCATTGATGACCCTGTGAAAAATGATAAAGAAGCAAATAGTATTAATATTAGAAATAAATTATGGGAATGGTACAAAGCGACTCTTTATACTCGATTGGAGCCAAATGGAAGTATAATTTTAATTATGACTCGTTGGCATGAAGACGATCTATGCGGTAGAATTATCAAACACAATAAATCTATTTCTAATAATGAAACTAATCTTTCAAATAATGAAATTGGTAATTGGGATAATATAATCTTACCATCTATTGCCGGAGATAATTGTCCTCTCGGTAGAAAAATTGGTGAACCTCTCTGGAATAATAGATTTCCTATTGAAAAACTAAATGAATTAAGATTCACATTAGGGGATTACTGGTTCGAATCTCTTTATCAGCAATCACCATATTCTACAAAAGGTGGCATATTCAAATCAAATGAATTTAAGTATTTTAAATTTGTAGAAAATCAAAATATTGAAGTTAATAATAAAATAATTAGAAATGAAGATTTAAGGAAATTTATTACCGTTGATTTAGCTGCATCTTCAAAAGAAAATTCTGATTACACTGTTTTATTAGCTTTTGCATTAGATATAGATAATAATATTTATATTTTAGATATCTTAAGAGAGCATTTTGACACTTTAAATCATCAAGAAATAATTAAAGATTTATATTTTAAATGGAAACCTATTTCAGTCGGTATTGAAGCAGTTCAATATCAAAACGCTTTAGTGAGAAGTGTCTCTGCAAATGGTATCCCAGCTATTCCAATTCGTCCAAATAAAGATAAAATATCAAGGGCATTACCAATGCAAGCTAAATTAAATTCTGGATTAGTATATTTACCAAAATATGAGAATTGGGTAAATGAATTTTTATCTGAATTAACTGCATTTCCTTATGGAAAAAATGATGACCAAGTTGATTGCTTTGCTTACATCAATGAATTAATTTCGCCTTATGGAAATAATTTTATACCAACTGGAAGAAAATTGTAATTTTATACTACTAAAACACTCTTAACAACATGAAAAAATTAACTAATTCTAATAATTCAATCGAAACAAATAATTTATATTCCCTTCAAACAACTATTCAAAATTTAATATATGCTCTAAAAAATAATGCTGAAAAGAATAAAAACAATTTTGAGAATTTAAATATAAATGAAATAGCAAAACTTATAGTTTCTATTAATAAAATTAATTCAGAAATTCAAGAAAATTCTAATCATGCAGAACCACAAAACGAATTAATTTATAAAATTTATTCTAATCCAAAAACGTTAGATAAATTAATGGAATTAATAAAATTGATTGATTAATCTATTATAATAAAATAAAGCTTTTTACGTATATCAAATATTAATTATTAGGGTATTATCATTTAATGATTTTCTCCAGAAAAATAGCTGATGAATTATTCAGAGCCTTCAATATCCAGAGGTGGAATGACCGTCTGCGTCCAATGCACTTGTACGAAATGGATAAGCATTCCCTCAAAATGATTATCGCTTATTGCTTAGGCAGATACGAAGAAGATGCTGGCAAGGAAATCGATTGGATTAAAATAATTAAATTTGGGATATATGAATTATTTCGTAGGATAATTATTTCCGATATTAAATCCCCTATCTATGATGAAATCAAAAAAGACCATATCGTATTTAAACAACTAAACAAGCATATTTACGCAGAAATAGAAAAAATTATTCCCGATAAAAATATTCTCGAAGATATTTCTAATTATTTGTTTAGCGATATAGATAATTTACCTAATGAAGAATTAGACATAAATTCACAAATCCTATCTGCAGCGCATAATTATGCAAGTTATATGGAATTTAATAATATTTATACAGTAAATCCATATAATTATCAAAATTTAAAAATTCAAACAGAGTTGCTTAATAAATTAAGCAAACATAAGAAATTAATTGGAATACAAAAGCTAATGAACCGAGAATCTATTTCAAATTTTGTAGATCTCTGCGGACAGCTTAGATTTCAAATTCGGTGGTCTCAGACACCACGCATCCCCGAGACATCTGTTCTTGGACATTGCTTAATGGTTGCTATTACTGGTTATTTCCTTACTATTGAATATACAGATTGCCCAAAGAGAATTTATAATAATTTTTTCTGTGGGATTTTTCACGATTTGCCGGAAGTAGCTACTCGTGATATTATTTCACCTGTAAAGCGTATTTCTAATGATTTGCAAAATTTAATTTCTGATATAGAAAAGAAATTATCTAATGAAGAAATTTATCCACTACTTGAGCCACAATGGGTGCAAGAATTTAAATACTACACAGAAGATGAATTTTCAAATAAAATCATTAAAGATAATAAAATAATTAATAATTTGTCTATCAAAGAAATTTGTGAAAAATATGATTCGCAAGAATTTAATCCAATTGATGGCGAAATAGTAAGAGCAGCAGATAAATTTTCAGCTTTTCTTGAAGCATTTTATTCGTGTGAAATTGGCATCAGAAGTAAAGATTTAGTCGATGCTGTGCAAGATATAAAATCAATTTATGGAAATAAAAAAATCCATACTATAGATTTCTCAGAGTTATACGAAAAATATGAGATTTCAAAATAAATAAAAAAATAATTTCAAATTTATAAAATATTAAATAATATGGCAGAAATATATAAAATCAATAGCGGAATAGAAGGCGCCGACGAAAACGATGCCTTTATGATTACAAGCGATGCAATTAATGCAATAAAAGAAGTAATTAAAGAAAATAATGTTCCAGACGATTTCTACGTTCGAATCGCAACTGAATCAGGAGGTTGCTGTGGATTAAATTTTTACATTGAATTTGACAATGATTATGACAAGACAAGAGATAGGATTCTCGATGAACTAGGTGTGAAATTTATCGTCGATAATGAAACTATTTTTCAGCTTTTAGGCGTTACTTTAGACTTTGAGGTAACTGATGAGGATGCTGGATTCTTATTTAGAGGATTACGCGACGAAGGTCACGAGCACCACCATCACCATCATTAAAATTGTCTATAAAAAAAAGGTTATTTTAAAAAAATAACCTTTTTTACTTAAAAAAATTAACAGTAAAATTAATTCCAATTAAATTAGTATTTATGTTAGGTTGGATATTAAGCCCAATATCATCACTTACATTGAAATCAAAAAGGTGAGCCCCCACATAAGAATCGACTGCAGCGACAATGTAAAATCCAGCTAGTACAAATATTGAAATATCTCTATTGTCGCGATAAACCTCTCTTTGATTCTTTAGTACAGTATGAATATTATCTCCAAAATTATTTTCATCAATCGCTAAATAATCATCAATTTCCTTTTGCTTTTTACTATATTTATTTTGATTATCAATAATAAAATAAGTGCTTGCAATCACTCCACCAGAAAATATTGGTATCTTCCAATATGATTCTACATAAAACTGTCCCCACCCCGGCAATACTAAACTTCTCCAAATAGCACCCATTGGGGATTTAGTCATTTCAATATTTTTTGAATTATTTTTACTTGTAGATGCAATTTCTTCAGAGGTAATAAACTTAGTGGAATCACTTTTAATAGAATCAGCAGCATTTATGTTTTCATCACAATAAGCAATAGCATTATTAAAGAAAATACATGCTAGTAAAAAATAAAATCCAAAAAGATTGAATTTAATAAATTTTTGCATTTTGCAATAAAATATTTATTTAGTAATAGCTAAAACGGCATCATCAATGCTTTTTTCTATTGTAAAAATTAAGTTCAACTTAGTAGTTTCGAAGATTGATTTTAAATAATCACTTGGATTAGCTAAAATAACCTTTCCACCTTGTTTGTGGAAAATTGCATTAGCACTAAGAAGCACACCTAATGCCATAGAGTTCAGGAAAGCAACTCCACTTAAATCTAAAATTGCTCTATGAGGTTCTTCATTAGCTACTTCTTTTAAGAATTTGCTTAGATTTTCAGTTTCTTCCCCGCCAATAAATTCGCCATTTAAGTTGACAATTATATAGCCAGGTTTAATTTCTTTTTTAATATTTGTCATTATTTTCTTATTTTTTTAATAAATATTATTATTCTGCAATAGACGTAATAATAGTATACTTATTAATTTGATAAATTGATTTTTATTTTATTTGCAAATTTTAACTTATTTTTTACTACAATCTACATCTATATTATGCTTTTTAATCAAATTCGGGAAATATGATAATGTTTCATTCATTTTTTCAATATCATAATTTTTAATTAAATTATCGAGAATATCAGCATAAAATCTTAAAGTGCTTAGGTTATTTTGAATTGAGAACTCTTGCAAATCATATGAAAATTTCTTTATGTCGCCCAAAATTCTTGAAACAGCAATTATATTCCATTGTTCGTATAGATCAATAATTTCATTTTCGTGTGTTTTTGCCAAATTAATATCTTTTTCAGGTACTGAAATATATTGAATTTTAAGTTCATCCATTGAAAGAATATTATGCTCAGCTTCTGCTATTACCTCATAATCTAAGAATTTTTTTAATGTATCAAATAATTCTTCTTTGCTAAATGGTTTATCGAGAAAATCATCAAAAATCTCTTTATTGCAGAGATTTTCATCATAGCTTGCAGCACTAAGCAAAATAATTTTAGCATTTGGATTAATTTCATTTTTAATTATTTTTGCCGCAGTATCGCCATTCATATCCTCCATACTGTAATCCATCAGTACTAAATCAATATTTTCTTTTTTAAAGATTTCAATTGCTTCAGTCCCACTAATTGCATTGAATATTTTGATTGGTTGATTACGCAACAAACTCTTTACTAAAGTTATATTAACTATTATATCATCGCAGACAATAACTGATGCAGGCTTAAATGTAACATTATCAGCAAAATTATCACCATATTCACCATTAAAGAGCGGAGTAGTGCTATCGAATATTTTTACATCTTTTAATGTTATTTCAAAATTAGTACCTATTTGGACTTTACTAGTTACTTTGATCTCTCCATTCATAATATCTACTAATTTTTTAACTAATGTAAGACCAATACCGGAGCCTCGATATTTTCTTTTATCATCACTATTGACTTGATAAAATGGATTAAAAATATCATCTAGCTTTTCTTGCGGGATACCTATCCCAGTATCAGAAATTGAAATTACTAAATCTATAGTATTTTCTGCTTTGTTTGAATTAATCACTTTGAATTTGACTTCAATTTCTCCTACAGAAGTAAATTTTATAGCATTACCAATTATATTGATTAAAATTTGTCTAAGCCTAACTTCATCTACAAATATTGCTCTTGGTAATTTTTCATCTAAACTAATTTTATAATCGACAAGTGAAGGATTTATTTTATCCAAGAACATTTGATAAATTCCTTGTATAAATTTATCAATATAAATTGGTTTATGAACTTTCCGATTATCAATTGAGTCATACCTTGATATTTCTAAAATATCATTAATTAATAATAATAAATTTTTTCCGGAATTAATTATTGATAGTAGGAATTTATTTTGTTTCGGAGTGAGCTTTTCTTCATATAAAATATCAGCATATCCGATAATAGAATTAAGTGGAGTACGGATTTCGTGGCTAATATTTGCGATAAATTCGCTTTTAATATTAGCAGCTTTTTCCATTAAAATTCTAGTTTCTTCTAATTCTTTTACATATATCTCTAATTTTTTTGCTTGTTCGTCAGAGATGGAGATTGCTTTTTCTAATTTATAATTTGTCAATTTTAGCTTTTCTTCATATTCAGCTCTTTCTGTTATATCTCTCAAGGTCCACATTCTGCCTATAATTTCGTCACCTTGCTCAAATGGCATCGCATTTAGTTCATATACTTTATTATTTACAAAATTAAGTGATGTCTGTACCTTGGAATCTCTTTTTGAGAGAATTTCTTCAATTATATCCCCATATTTAATAATGTCAATTACAGAAGTTTCAAGCAAATTGAAAATATCATCTTCTTTTAAGTTATAAATACTTTCAAAGGATAAATCAGTTAATTTTAAGAACTTATTATTTTTCATAATAATATTACCATCTCTATCAAATACAATTATGCCTTCTTGAGTTGTATCATTAATAGTTTCAAGTAAATTATTAGTTTGATAGATTTTGTTCTGTAAATTTAGCTTATCAGTTACGTCTTCAATCATCACAATCAAATTTGTTATTTCATTTTCATCATTCATTATTGATGAAATAGAAACTGATTCCCAAATATCAATGTTTGAATAACTTTTCTTTTTTAAAATTCCTTCCCAAGTTTTCCCATTTGACACCGTACTAAGCATTTCAAGCCATAGTTCATCTTGAATATAACCATTTCCTAATTTAGTAAAGCTCCTACCTAATACTTGATCAGCTTGCAATCCACTTGAACTTAAATATTTTGGATTCACAAATTCAATATTACCATTTTTATCAGTTATAAGGATAGAAATTGGACTAAATTCCACTACACTTGCAAGCTTAAGAATTTCTTCTTGTTGTTTCTTTTCATTTGTAATATTAATACTTATAGTTACAACTTTAAACGCATCTTCTGCATATAGAGGCACAATCACACTATTGTACCATAAAATATCATTATTTAATGGTAATTTTAATATTCCTTTCCATATCTCGCCTTTTTTAATTGTCGTTAATATTTCTTGAAGTACATCTTTAGGAAACAAAGTAAAAGAAGGTTGCATTAACCTTGATAAAGTGTAATCTTTTGCCTTTTCATGAAAATCTTTTTTATTATTATAAATGATTTCTCCGGCTTCATTTCTAATATCAATATTTGCAAATTCATCGAATGCTCTTAATTGTAAGTCAATAATATCTTGTTTTTCTTTGATATCTTTTTTGTTTAATTCATTTTGAGTTACATCAAAAGTAATATATACTTTAAAATCTTGAAGATCATTATATTCCATCTTTTGACTACTTACTTCGAAGTATTTATTCATTTTTGATAAATAATAAACATATCTACCATCTACATGTTCTTCGCTTTCGCTTGAGCCATAAATAATATCCTCAGGTTTAAATAATAATTCTATATTTGTGTTAATTATTCCTTCCCCAAAATTACTTGTAGCTGCTTTATTACAAAATATAATATCATCATTTGAATTGCAAATTAAAATATTATATTTTAATTCATCAATTAATAATGGCAAGCTAATTCCACTATAAGGGTTAGTAGTAATATGCTGAAGTTTTGTTAAATATTTTAAAACTAAAGAAGAAAAATTTAAATTAATTGATGCATAATTTTTTATAAAAAAATTATAACTTTTAGCTTCTAATTCAAAAAATACTAAAAATATCATTTTGTCTTGAACTGTTTTGTTCATAACAATTTTATTTGTTTTTTTTGATTTTTTCTTAAAAAGAGAAAAAATCTCTTCATGAGATAAATTTTCATTTCGAAATTGTTCTATAATACTTTTTTCTAAATTTGTTTCCGGTAGTATTATCTGATTATTCTCAATATAAATCCTCTTTAAATTTTGATCATTTTCTGGATTTATTAAAAAAAAGTATAAATTTCCAATTTTCACATATTCAGACATTTCTATAATACATTGCAATATAGAAGAATACGAAAAATCATCTTTTTCTATGTATTTATTAGTTATTTCTGTTATTTTATTTATCATTTCTAAATCTTTAATTAATATTATTTTAAACCTAATTTTGGTTTACATTAGCTGAATTTCTTCATCAATATTCATTATTTTGCAATCTATCCCAATTGCATTTACTTTATCTTTGAATTCATTACCATCTTGAGTAATTATCGGATATGTATTATAATGTGATGGTATAGCCAATTTTGGATTTACAAATTGAACTGCTTTTACAGCGTCATCAATGCCCATAGTGAAATAATCACCAATTGGTACTATCATTACATCGATTTTTTGCATTTCACCAATTAATTTCATATCATAAAATAAGCCAGTATCACCACAATGATATATATTTTTCCCAGCAATATTTACTATTACTCCTGCTGGATTCCCTAAATACATACCTTGATCGTCTGCAGAACTATGATGAGCGATTGTGAATTTAACTTTTCCAAATGGGAAATGATATGCTCCTCCTATATTCATATTATAAGCTTTTATGCCTCGAGCGGATAAATTGTTCGCTAATTCATTTATAGCTATGACTTCAGCATCATTTTGCTTTACAAGTGAAAGAGTATCACCAAAATGATCACTATGACCATGAGTCAAAATAATATATTTTGATTTGATTTCTTCGACTTTTGTTTTAGCTACCGGATTCCCTGTAATAAATGGATCGATAATTATATCGTTTTGCCCATCTTTAAATTGGAACGCTGAATGCCCTATGTATTTAATTTTTAACATAATACACCACAAAAAATAATTACAATAATAGAAAATAAACGGTTTAGTAATGTAAATAATTTAAAATATTCAAATATTTATTAATATTTTTTCTATTTCATCGTTATATTAAGTGTTATTGCCTTTTATTAATTCTTTTACATAATGAAAAGTTCAGCGCAATTTGAAAGAACTGAGAAACTAATAGCTAAAAATAGAAAAGCAAGATTTGACTATGAAATTGTCCAGACAATTGAAGCTGGGATAATTTTACAAGGGACGGAAGTAAAATCTCTTAGGAAAGGCAAAGCTAATTTGCAAGATGCTTATGCTGCTTTTACAAATAAAGATAATAATGAATTATACTTAATCAATTTGCATATTAGCCCTTATGATTTTGGAAACCGAGAAAATCATGATCCAAAAAGAAAACGTAAATTATTACTTAATTCAAGAGAATTAAGGAAACTCCGCACGTCAATTGCAGAAAAGGGTATTACCGTAGTCCCGCTTTCATTGTACTTCTCAGGTGCTTTTGTAAAAGTAGAGCTTGGGCTAGCTAAATCTAAAAGAAAATATGATAAAAGAGAAAGTACTAAAGAAAGAGAGCATGATAGAGAAATTCAAAGAAAATTTAGAATTTAGTATCGTCAGTAAATGACAACAATAATTCATTATTTAATATTGAGCAAGAAATAGCTACTGTAATTATTGTCTCTAAAGAAACCAATTGTGCACTAATTATTGAATGTAAAATAATTATCATTAAGCCACAAAATGTTATAAATGCTATCTTCTTTTGTAACACATTCATATTTTTCGCAATTAAAAATATATATATACTTTTAACTAAAAAATATATTAAAAATCCTATCATACACAAAGTGGTAGGAATACCGAGCATATACCAAAAATGCAAAAAACTATTATGAGTAAATGTCTGATAAGTAGTATTGCTATTTTCTAAAATATTCTTAAAACTGAACTTCTTATTTATTCCACTACCGGAAATTGGATAGTTATTTATCTCTCTATATACTCCTTCATATTCAAAAATTCTTGACCTTATGGATATATCGCTTTTACCTTGGGTGCTTGATAAGAATTTTTTATTTACTAATTTTAAATAAATATCAGCTTTGCTGATAGTATTTGGGAATGCTAACACTAAACCAATTAAAGATAAGAATGATACTAATAAAATTCTAAATCTTTGTTTTCTAGTTAATAATATCATCGATATGACTAATAAAGCAAATACTGTAAGCCATGTGGCACGAGCAAAACTAGTAATAACAGCAGCTGTAGAAAGAAGCATTGTAATTATTAAAAGAAGTTTTAATAATTTTGATTTTACATCAAATACAAAGCTTATGCTTACGAAAATCGCTAAAGCCATTAATGTGAGATTAATTCTCAAGCTCGATTGTAATTGATATGCGAAAGTAGCTCTTATTGCATTATAAACTATATAATTTAAATGGTGAGTACTTATTGCAATTATACAAATACAAAAAGCAAATAAGAAGTAATTTAAGTTTTCCTTTTTCTTTAAGAATTTCTTAACGGGGAAATAATATAAATATAGACATAATGTGAGAAATCCCCTAAGCCATTCGTAAAAATCAACACCATTTAAAAATGCAATTATAATATTTGTAAAAGTAAATAATGTAAAAAGTATTAAAAATAGATCTCCCCAATTTTCAACAATTTTTTCCCTTGCTATCAAATGGTATTTTATAAAATAAAATGCTAATCCACACAATAAATACGCATTAGCAAATAATTCGGTAACCTTCATTTCTTCATCTCGAGAAAGAAGCATAAATGGCAATACCATTAGCGAACTCACTACCCAAAAATCATTACTCTTAGCTGCATAATACAATAAAATTAACAATATTGCTAATGCAGGAAAATACTCAGCATATTCAAATTTTGCAAATAAAAATCCTAATAATCCAATTACTAATGAAAATATTAATATTAGTAAAATATTTGAATCCTTAGAAATAGATTCTATATTACTCTGTATGAAATTATTTTTATCCAAAATTTATATCTTTATTTGAATTTGCTTATTTTAATTAAATTAAGAGCAATTAATTATTTATTTAGTTCTGCTTTAAATAATTTATATCTAAAAATTCCTATCACTACTAATATGGATAAAAGGAATGCTCCCAGAGTTATACCAGCAACAATTAGACTGCGCTTTGGCTTTGTTTTTTTATCTGGAGTAATTGGAGGATCAATGATAGTAAGAGTAGAAATATTTCTGCTTTCGTTTATTTTTGCTTCTTCAAGCATTGGTTGCAAGTATAATTTTAATTTTGTTAAGGCTTCGAATTCCGCAGACTTTTTCAAGAAATTAATTCCTTTTTCACCGGCAGTACTTTTAGTAAAATTCCCTACAAATCCCGGTTTATTTTCTGCATCTTTTAAATTTGATTTTAATTTATTCAAAATATTCAATTGATTTAGAGTATTTTGGTCGTTTTCTCCATATTTATTTTTTATAGTTTCATACATTAATTCTTGAGTGTAGATCTCATATTTCATATTACTGATTGCTTCTATAAAAGCTTTGCTTTGAGCTTCAGGAGAAATAATTCCTGTAGCTTTAGAATAATTTGCTAGATCTATTGAAGTCTCATTTAGAAGTGAATCTAAATTTTTAAGTCTTAATTCTAAATATTTTCTATTGAAGTTAGTTTCATCTTGGTACACTCTTTGAGCTAAATTATTTGCCATTGTGATAAAGTCCATCACCATTTTTGCCACTCGCGTAGAATCTTTATCAATAATTGAAATAACATAATTTCCTTCATCTAACTGTGCAACAGATAAATTTTTACTAAATTCTTTTCGCACATCTGAAAATACTATTTCATTGTCAGTATCATCTGGGAAATATGCTTCTTTTAGGTTATATTTTATTATCATACTATCTAATAATACCCTACTTTCGAGTATTACTAAAAAACTATATTGGTCACCTCCAGATTTTCCTCCTGTTAATTTTGATAATCCTAATTCTTTCAAAGAGCTTGATACTCCGCCAAGCATTGCATCTAAAGAGGAACCTGACGATTTTGGTGGTACTGCGTTTACACTAGCACCATACCAATTAGGCAACAATAATGCATAAATCACTGATGCTATTGCAGCAATAATTGTAATTATAGCAATTTGATATTTTTTCTTTAATACATATTTTAAGACTAATTTCCCCGAAAATCCATCTTTATCTGGATAATCATTATTTGTTGTAATGATATTGTCTTCGTTCATATTTGATAATATAAAATTAAAAATAATTTTAGCTACTTTTTAGCTATTTTTCTAAAAAAACAATACAAAAATACATAAAAAAATAGAATATTTGTACTTTATATAGACTTATATTATTATAATTTAAAAAATATTAAAGTATTTAAAATATCTACCGATATTATTTTTACAGAATTAAAATATAATTTATATTTAATGGAAAATTTAACAATAAATAATATATTAGCCACTAAGCAGTCAAGCAAGGCTATGGGTGGCGTCCAAGCTCAAATGTCAATGAATGTGCTTAAAAATATTATTGGTCCTGAAGGGCTACCAGATAAATTGCTTAATTTAATCAATACATCAGCAAATTCTGTCCAATCAATTCAAGCACAAGCTCAATCGCAATTAAAAAGCGGACATATTGATATTAAAGTATAAAAGAAGTATTCAAAAGATTCATAATTTTTTTCATATAAAGTTGTTTATTAAATGTGTGGGACTTACATTAAAATGTGAGTCCTTTTTTTTATAATTATTTAAATTATTGATTTTTATATAAAAAAAGATTTTTGTAATTTTTGAAATTGTGTTTAAAAACATAATTAATTCATCACACAATTTGAATTTTTAAATCTTATAATTATTCATAAATATTATCTTTGTGGAATAAAAAATAATGAATGATGATAATTTTATAGAATTTAATAAATCATCACAGAAAAATTAATTTTCACATATTACTTTATTTTATCAATTGCGACCGATACAATAATATTCAAAACCAAGATTATTCATTTCCTTTGGCTCGAATAGATTTCTTCCGTCAAAAATGATTTTTGATTTTAATTTTTCTGACATTAAATTATAGTCAGGATTTCTAAAAATAGACCATTCTGTAATTATTAACAATGCTTCACAACCTTCTAAGCAATCATATTGGTTTTGAAAATAATTGATTTTATCGCCATAAACTGATTTTGTATTTTCTATAGCTTCAGGGTCATACACATTAATTGTATAATTGTGCTTTAATAATTCATTGATTACCTTGAAAGCAGGAGCTTCTCTTATGTCATCAGTATTTGGTTTGAATGATAGACCCCAAATCGCAATTTTCTTGTTTTCGCCTAATTTATTAAGGACTTTTTTACTAAAGCGAGCAATTTGATTATTATTTACTTCTTGAGCAGCTTTTACTAATTTTAATTCTACGCCTGATTCTTGTGCAGAATAAATTAATGCCCTTACATCTTTAGGAAAGCAACTTCCACCGAAACCAATGCCAGGGAATAAGAATCTTTTACCAATTCGAGAATCTGTACCAATTCCTAACCTAATTTTTTCAATATCAGCTCCTATTTTTTCGCAATAATTTGACAAATCATTCATAAATGATATTTTCATTGCGAGGAATGAATTTGCAGCATATTTAGTTAATTCAGCACTTTTTACATCTAATATTATAATTGGGTTTCCACTTCTTACAAATGGCACATATAAATCTTTTAACAGCTTAGCTGCATTTTCATCATCAGTTCCAATTACAACTCTTTCAGGTTTTAAGGCATCTTCTACTGCATATCCTTCTCTTAAAAATTCTGGATTGCTCACAACGTTTATTTTATTATCATCGAGAATCTCATTAAAAATATTCTTTACTTTTTCTGCTGTACCCACAGGTACTGTACTTTTATTAATGATGATTTTATTATCTTTGATATTATTTTTCTTGAAAATATTAGCTATATCTGAAGCAGTCTCGAGCACATGATGTAAATCAGCCGATCCATCTTCATTAGGGGGTGTAGGAAGGCAAAGAAAAACGAATTGAGAATTTAATACAGCCTCAGCTAAATTAGTAGTAAATTTAATTCTTTTTTCTGTAATACTTTGTTTTAAATAATACTCAAGACCAGGTTCATAAATAGTAGATTTCCCTGAGGATAATGTAGAGATTTTATTCTCATCGATATCAACGCAAATCACATTATTTCCATTTGTAGCAAATGAAGTTCCAGTTACTAATCCTACGTATCCAGTACCAATTACTGCTATATTATATGACATAAATTTATACTCCGCTAAAAAAAATATTATTATAACTACAATGTCATAATAAGCTTATAAATCACAATACCTAAAATAACTAAGATAGATAAAGTGATTGCAAATTTAATCATTTTCTTAAAGATAAAAAATAAAATTACAATAACTAAAATTACACCTACAGTTATAATTGTGCTTGACATAATAACTTCCTTAAGTAAGTTTGAAATTAATTGTTATAACACCTTCCATATCCATATCTTGTTTTAATGGATTAAATTTCCATTCACGCAGTGCTTGAATCGCAGCTCTTTCTAATATTGGATCGCCACCTTTTTGAGCAGGTCTTAAGCTCACAACCGTTCCATTTTTATCAACGATAAATCGAATTTTGACTTGTCCTCCTCTGGCACCTTTAGGATAAGTTGGAATTTTCTTGCTTAGCACTGTGCGATTGCCACCGCCTCCCCATTCAATATCCCCAAGACCAAGCCCTAAACCTCTTCCGGAACCTTGAGTACCTAATCCAGTACCTAAGAGCGAACCATTAGCAGATCCAATATTTCTACTGCCAGTTCCATTTGCATTTGTAGTGCCAACGTCTGTGGAAGCTATATCTTTAGTAGGAATATGACCAGAATAATTTTCTGGATCATCAGGAGCTGCTATGTCCGATAATTGCGTCTTTCCAGCAGATTCTGCATCACTTAAATTAGTTGATGGTGAGCTACCTAAATGAGCAATACCTTCCTCAGTCAGGTTACCTTTACTTGCTCCAGTGCCATCTCCATCACCGAAGCTAATTTGTAATATTTCTATTGGGATTCTGTTTACTTCAATTTCTCTTCTAACCGGTTTATCTATTTTTATTATAGATAAAAATGGTAGTAAACATAGATAAAAAGCAACTGAGATTACGAAACCTCTTGCCGTAAACTTATCCCATGGAATATTTAATTTTATTCCTGTATTTTCTCTATAAGGAGTGTACATTTTTTAACCCCCGCACACTATTTATATAATAAATATTAATTTCCAAAATTTAATTTAATTTTTATTTAATTCTATCAATCCAACTTTGCGAAAAGCCAGTTTGTTGAGCTGCTTTTTCTGCTTCAGCCCTTGTTTTATAATTTCCAAATCGTACTCTATACCATGTAACATCTCTTATCACTTGAGTTGTAATGTTAGCTTGAGAACCGACTTTTACTTTGACTTTTTTTAACCACTGCTCAGCATCTTGGCGAGAAGGCGAAGAATATACTTGGACAACATATAATTCATCTGAATTTGATAGTTTTTGTTGATTTTTAGTAATATCATTTACACTCAAATCGTTTTTCTTTTGTGCTAATGCTGATTTATTTGTATTTAATTTCTTTAATTTTTCATCTTGTCTTTTCAATTTAGCTGCTTCATTAGCATTGCGGCGTTCTTGTAGTGCAATTTCGTTTGCTTTTTGTTTTTCGAGACGCTTCAATCTATCTGCTTCATTACGTTTCTTCTTCTCTAAGAGTGCTGATTGATTTGCTTCTTGTTTCTTCTGCTTTTTCAATTCCACAGCTTTTTGTTTTTCGAGACGCTTCAATCTATCTGCTTCATTACGTTTCTTCTTCT
>ENA-UOOK01003542-UOOK01003542.1-fermentation-metagenome-genome-assembly--contig:-NODE-3542-length-17623-cov-10.055442_pt1 | contig 17623 bp, 16 predicted proteins | sample MGYA00245777_ERZ724023 | MGnify/ENA primary metagenome ERZ724023 (study PRJEB28704, sample SAMN03018312) | fermentation metagenome | biome: anthropogenic terrestrial biome; feature: soil...
CCAATACGTATTCCACAATTCATTCCCGCTCCATTTCCAAGGACGGAGGAATTGCTGTTTACCGCAGTACCGTGGAAATCCTGCCGCAAGCGGTGGGGTCGAAATCCTCTGCTGTCTGTGAATCCCTGATGATGGACAGCGACTCCCGGTCGGATACTATCCCGTCACTGGATATCCGCACCGATGAGTCGGATGTCGGGCATGAGGCGAAAGTCGGGCGCATCAGCGATGAGGCCGTGTTCTACCTGATGGCCAGGGGTCTCACGGAGCAGGAGGCCAGAGCCATGATCGTCCGGGGATTTGTGGAACCGATTTCCCGGGAGCTTCCCCTGGAATATGCGGTGGAGATGAACCGGCTGATCAATATTGAACTGGAAGGAACCATTGGTTAGGAGGGATGATATGCGGCAGGATACACGGAAACATAATACGCGGGATCAAAGCGCATTGAAGCAGGATACGGAAAAACAGGAAACCGGAAAGATGCCGAACCAGAGTATGTTGGAACAGGGTTTGGGACAGCATCAGGGTCTGGGGAGACATGAAAAAAAGGTCCGGAGGATGCAGACACGTACCTGGAGCCGTTCCTATGTGAATGACGCCGGGATGACAGTGTCCGGACCGGATCCGGGATCTTTTCCGGGGAATACGGCGATTCCGGCATCGGAGCGGATTATTCAGGAGCAAGGCCCGGACAAAGTTCCCATGAAGGAGGACGCTGCGGGATTTTTCCTCCCCAGGGAAGCAGGTGCGTTCCTGGATCAGTATGCGAACCGGCGGCATTATCTGCGGATCCCCAGAGGATATACGGAAAAGGACCCGATTGTTCTAAATCTGCATTTGACCGGAGAAAATCCGGATCTGGTGGACGATGTCGTCATCGAGGCAGAGGAAGATTCCCAGGTGACGGTTCTGATAAACTATACCTCCGAAGAAGGACAGAAGGTCCATCATTACGGACGGACCCGGATTCTTGCCCATCGGAACGCCCATGTGAAGCTGGTGAAGGCGCAGGTGCTGGGGGAAATGGCGGTCCATACGGACTCCATCGGCGGCATTGCGGAGGAAGGAGCGCGGCTGGATGTCGTCCTTGCGGAGATTGGAGCGAAAAATCCCTTTTCCAGCTGCAATCTCGTTCTGAAGGGAGAGGGCAGCGAGGCAGAGCTGGATGCGGTTTATCTGGGAGATGGGCAGCGATCGCTGGACATGTCCTATCGCGTGGAACACCGGGGCAAAAAAACCTTGTCCCGCATCACCGCAAAAGGCGTTCTGCTGGAGCGGTGCAGGAAAACATTCCGGGATACGCTGGACTTTATCAGCGGCGCTGCCGGATCAAGGGGACGTGAGGAAGAGAACGTCCTGATGCTGAGTCCCGATGTGCGGAATCTGTCGGCGCCGGTCATGCTCTGCGGAGAGGAAAACGTGGAAGGGGATCATGCCCTGTCTTCCGGCAGGCTGGATGAAAAAATTCTGTTTTATCTGATGAGCCGCGGGCTCAGTGAAGTGGAAGCAAAAAAACTGCTGGCAGAGGCTGCTGTTTCTTCCGTTGTGGAGAAGATACCGGAGGAATCCATTCAGAACCGGATCAAGGATCAGGTCCGAAAAGCCATTGAGAAAGGAGGCCAAACGGCTTGAACAAATACCTGCATGATTTTCCGCTGCTGTGTGAGAAAGATGAAAAAGGCCGCCGTCTGGCCTATCTCGACAATGCTGCCACGACGCAAAAGCCTCAGTCGGTATTGGATGCGGTGATGGAGTACTATCAGAAATCCAATGCCAATCCTCACCGGGGGATTTACGACCTGAGCATGAAGGCTACCAATGTCATGGAATCTTCGCGGGAAAGAATCCGTTCCTTTATCGGAGCGGAGAAGACGGATGAAATCATCTTTACCAAAAGCGCCACCGAATCCCTGAACCTGGTGGCGCAAAGCTATGGAATGTCCGTTTTGCATCCCGGCGACCGGATTGTGCTGGCAGTTTCCGAGCACCACAGCAATCTGGTGCCGTGGCAGATCGTGGCAAAGGCCCGGGAAGCCGAGCTGGTCTATCTGTATACGGACAAACTGGCCCGTATTATCCCGGAGGAAATCGAAGAAAAGATCAATGAACGAACCAAAATCGTTGCTGTGGCACAGGCGTCCAATGTGACCGGAGTCATCAACCCGGTGGAACGGATTATAGAACGGGCGCATCAGGTGGGAGCGGTGGTTGTAGTGGACGGAACCCAGAGTGTTCCCCACATGGCGGTGAATGTGTCCTCCATGAATGCGGACTTTTTTGCATTTTCCGCCCATAAAATGCTGGGGCCCATGGGATTCGGCGTACTTTACGGGAAGGAAGAACTGCTTCGCGAAATGCCTCCGTTTTTATATGGCGGGGATATGATCGAATATGTGGAGGAACAGGCCTCCACCTATGCTCCTCTGCCGGAGAAGTTTGAAGGAGGCACCCAAAACGTGGGAGGAGCTGTGGGTCTTTCGGCCGCCATGGATTATCTGGACAAAGCCGGCATGGAAAACGTTCGGGCAGGGGAAAAAGAGCTGACTTCCTACCTGATGGACCAGCTGCATTCCGTGCCGCATCTTCGCATCCTGGGACCGGACGATCCACAGGAGCGGATCGGGGTGGTTTCCTTTGTGATGGAGGACGCCCATCCTCATGATATTGCAACGATACTGAATGCAGACGGAATTGCTGTCCGCTCCGGTCATCATTGCGCCCAGCCCTTTCTGTGCCGCCTGGGTGTAACGGCTACCTGCCGGGCCAGTCTGTATCTGTATAACACGGAAGAGGACATAGACCGTCTGGCGAAAAGCCTGAAAAATGTCAGGAGGTGGCTGAACGTTGGAGTTAGGTGATATTTACACGGAAGTTGTAACGGAATACAGCCGTTCCCAAAAGCACCGGCATCCTTTGGAGCATCCCGATGTCAAAGTGCGGGGAGTCAATCCCAGCTGTGGGGATGATATCAGTCTGGAGCTGAAAGTGAAGGACGGCAACATTGAAAATGCTGCGATTCTGGGGAGCGGCTGTGCCATCTCCCAGGCGTCTGCTTCCATTATGGCGGACCTGATTGAAGGAAAATCAACCGCCGAGGCGAAACATCTGGCGGAACTGTTTCTTGGCATGATCCGGAAAACCGTAACCGATGAAAAGGAACTGGAAGAGCTGGAGGACGCCGTGGCACTGAAGAATATTTCCAATATGCCTGCAAGGGTCAAATGCGCGGTGCTTTCCTGGCATACGCTGGAGGAAGCGCTGGATAAGCTGAAGGATGCGGAAGAGAGCCATTGACAGATCCATTGACTTTTATTCGGAAATGATTGCTTCGAAAAGAAAAGGGAGAGTTCTGTTATGAAGAAACTGTTCCACATTGCATATGACCTGCAGCATCAGGATACCTGTCTTTTGGATATGTATCTGCCGGATACCGATGCGTCCTGTCCGGTATTCATATTTTTTCATGGCGGCGGATTGGAGAGCGGGAACCGGGAGCTTTCTCAGGAATTTATTGCGCCTTTCCTTTCGAAAGGCATTGCCCTGGTATCAGCGGATTACCGTATGTACCCGGAAGCAAGGTTTCCTGAGTTCGTGGAAGATGCTGCAAAGGCGATTTGTTATACGTTGGATTACGGAAAGCGACGAAATCTGTTCCGTGAAATCTATGTGGGCGGCACCTCAGCCGGCGCATATTTATCCATGATGGTTTATTTTAATCCCCATTACCTTGGACAATACGGCATTTCCCCGGACGACATAAAAGGATGGATATTTGATGCGGGTCAGCCGACGGTTCATTTCAATATACTGCGGGAGCGCGGACTGGATACCCGGCTGGTAAGAGTGGATGAGGCGGCACCACTGTATTTTGTGGACCGGGATAAGAATCAGGCGGAGCAAAGCGAACTCATGTTCCTTGTTTCGGATCATGACATGGTCAACCGCTACGAGCAGACGAAACTGATGCTGAAAACCATGGAGCATTTCCGATATGATATGTCAAAAATAAAGTTCCGGCTGATGGTGGGGCATACACATTGCAGTTATTCCATTGCCGGCATGGCTTCCGGGTTCATCTGCGGCATCTCAGGTATTGAAAGCACTCATGAATGATCAGCAGGTTTCCCCGTCTGTATTGTACCCAGTGCGGCCTTGTATTGAAAGCACTCATGAATGATCAGCAGGGAAGCCCTTTAATTTATGGATGGAGAGGAATTGTAAAAAATTCAGCAGATCGACAATAAAAGTAATTCATAATACATAATATGCCAATGTATTTTATTGACATTTGTTCAATGAGCTTCTATACTTATAAATAGTCATTCTGTACAGAAGGAATCGAAAGATAAAAATGGGGGTAATACAAGTATGAGGAAATCGTGGAGATCACATCTGAAGCGGGTATTGTTGCTGTCCATTGGTTTTGTAATCCCTTTTGCATCCATAACGGCTTTTCCTTTTGGCAGGTTGGCTTTTCCCGGAAAACATAATTCGGGACGAAGGCAGACATCTGCTCTGGCAGCTCCACTTAAAACGGACCGGCTCATGACACGGCAAGGAATCTCCCGGACAGGCAGCTCAGGAATCATCAGGGACGCCGGGAGGAATACAGGAGAATACATCAAACCCGGCTTTGCCTGGTCCATGGGGACTGGGAAAGTTGCGTTGCTTTCATTTCCGAGATTTTCTGCTTCAAGTTCGAAAGGCAATTTCATGGTTGGTTGGAGGGTACGGGATCCTTGTGTCATAATGGGAAACGGTGCCTGTGGCTGGAACAGAGGGCAGCTTAGGGGCTCCTAGTCAGAAAGTTTGTAGGAAAAGCATCCGGAAAATGGTTACAGGTCAGAGGTAATAAGAAAAAAGTGGATGCAAATATTTCTTTTTCATAATGTAGACGTCATTACCATAGAAGAATCAGGTAAAATTTTTTGAAAAAAGAAGGATTTCGCACTTTATGTCGAAATATATATCACACTATGGAAAAAGCAGGCATGAAGATATTGCCCGGTGCAAAAGGAGAGAGGGAAGCAATGGTCCCCGATAAAGTAAGTGCGACAAATTACTACAAGGATAACGGTGACAAGATCAAGCTGAACTGGTTCCTGTACGAGTATGCGAATTTGCTGTACATGGGAATAATCGCAAGCCCAAAGCTCGTCCGTTACAGAAAACATCATACGAAAACTCAGATTGCGTCATTTTGTGTGTATTTCTCAAAACGTTTGAGGAAAAGCATTTATGACGAACAAACCGGGCGGTCAGACAGCATTGTTTTTGATGGAAGATATGTGTATGAATTCTATGCAGACAGTTCCGCTGCGCAGACACAAGCTATGCTGGATGCGGCTTTGGATGCATGGAAGGGACAGATGCTGAGCTGCGGAGGTTGTTCAAACCAATGCCTGATGGATGGATTTGAGATAACGGATATGTTTGACAGTCTGGAGAAAACAGGGTGGCCAACCTGATCAACGGGCCCCGAAGGAGGAGAGATGTCTGGTGACAAAGGAACAATATAGGCTGCAGAACAAGGATCTGCGGACACGTATAGAAAATATGAGGATCGCCAGACAGATTTCCGAGGACAGTCTCAATCTTGAAAAAAAGGGCCTTGAGAAAAAGTTACGCTCGAAGGACAAGCTGATAAGAACGCTGCAGTCATACATTGCTGCCAGGGAAGAAGCATACAACCAGGTTGTGGAGGAGAATAACGCCCTCAAAAAGAAATGTACCGGGCTTTCGAAAGAATGCGAGTCCTTTACGGATGCAGTGAACATGCTCACCGCACGCATTAACAGGAACAGCAGCAATTCGAGCAAGCCGCCCAGCACGAATGGACTGAAGAAAGTAGTTCATAACAGCCGGAAGCCTTCGGACAGAAAGCCGGGAGGACAGCCAGGACATTCCGGGCATGGCCTTTCCCTGCCGAAAAAGTTGATGGATTTGATAGAATCAGGCAAGGCAAACGTTGAAGTCGTGGAACATGGCAAGGCAAATGGAGAATATGTCAGCAAATATGAGTTGGATATACAGACTGCGACGGTCATCCGGGAACACAGGTTTTACAAAGATGTTCCCATTCCCGACGGATTGAGAAACCCTGTAAATTATGGCCCCAACATGAAAGCTTTATGCGTGGATCTGTCCATGGAGGGACTGGTATCCGCGAAACGGGTATCTGAATTTATCGATGCAATAAGCGGCGGGGTCGTGAAGCCATCCAAGGCCTCCGTTCTGGCATTTCAGGATGAGATGTCCGGTTTGCTGGATGAGGAACTGGACGCCATCCGGGAAAGCGTGATTAATTCGCCGGTGCTGCACGTTGACGAAACACCGGTCAAGTCAACCCAGAGGCCTGCAGACAATCATGTCATGGAAGAAGCCAGGGGCACATCCTTCAACTTATGTGTACGGACGTACAGTACGGGGAACTCGGTGTTTCTTACCGTTAATCCCCACAAGGATATTGCCGGAGTAATGGCGGATTATGTGCTTTCTCAATACACAGGGACAGCAATACATGATCATGACTTGAAATATTACAATTTCAAGGCCTGCAGGCAGGGTGAATGCAACGCGCATATCATACGCTATCTGATCGGCATGGAGGAATTGACAAAGCATGGATGGACAGCAAAAATGATCGGACTGCTGCTTGAAATGCAGGAACACAAGAAAAAGGATATGGAAAATCAAATCTTTTCCATGAATGCACAGGCTCTGCAGGAGTACAGTGATCGATATGATGAGATTCTTTCCATGGGAAAGGCAGAGGCCCGGACTTTATCAGAAAAAAGTCTGATAAGAAAAGATGAAATCAATCTCCTGTCCCGAATGGAGAAGTACAAGAAAAGCCACTTGTTGTTCGCTTATGATTATACCGTTCCCTTCACGAACAACGAAGCCGAGAGATCGTTCCGGTGGATCAAAACACAGCAAAAAGTATCAGGCTGCCACAGAAGCTATCATGGAGTGGAAGTTTCTGTACGCCTGATGAGCTTTTTGCTGACATTACGGAAACGGCAGATATCAGTTTTTGAAGCCATGAAAAATCTTTTGAATCATCACCCGGTTCTTGCCGGATAGCTCCATTTTTTCATACGAGCAAAAAAGGGCCTTAAGTGGCTTTATTTTTCATACATTTATACTTCCCGTGTGGTTTTTATATCTCTACCTCTGACCTGTAACGGAAAATGTGTTCTATCGCATGAAATGTGAATGAAAAGCTTTACTTGAAGGAATATCGTGGTATAATTGGGATGGTGAATTCTAATTATACAGGGAGGCAAGAACTATGAAAATGGTAAAGAAGAAGGGAATCGTGTTACTGGCCGCTCTTTTGGTTGTGGCTATGTTTGCAGGATGCGCTTCGAAACCGCAGAAAGGATCAGATGGTAAGCAGCCGGATGCACAGACTTCTGCATCAATCGTAAACGATGAAACGGCTTTTATTAAAGCGGTCGCTAAGGATGGGACATGGATTGTCTGTACATTGAAGGATCTGAAGGTGGACCAGGATCTGGTCATCGAAGGGGAGTTCCATGACAGAGGCGATAAATCCCAGGATCTGATCCGAAAGATTGTGCTTTGTAAAGAGGATGACAAGTACAAACCAACGGACCGGTTTAAGCTGACGGTACCCAAGCTGACGGTCAAGAGTCCCAATACCGTGATAATAGGCGGCACAGTCGTTGGAGACGTTTATGTGGAAAGCGGAGACTTTAAGCTGAATGAGGGCGCCAAGATTGATGGAAATCTCTACTTTGCCAACAAGGAATACCAGGATTCTGCCGACTTGAAGGGCGGCAGCGTTTCAGGAGATGTGAAAGTACAGAAATAGTGTAATAACAAAGCTGTTATTATGGAGTCGCTTCTTTGATAGAGGCGGCTTTTTTTCTTGCTTCTTGCTGTTATTTGTAGCCATAGGTCCCCATCCAAATACAAGGTGAAAGCGGGGGAATAACCGCAAGGAATTAAACTGCTGTTTCTACTTGTCAGCTGTCAATATATAAAGTATAATAAGTAACGTAACAAAAGTAACGTAACAAAAGTAACGTTATGAGTAAACGGGTTACAACAAAATTGCGTATACGCAATTTTGCGCTCTGACATGGGGACAGAACAGGAATCAAGGGTTTAGGAGGGGTATATGGATGAGCCTGAAGCAGTGGAGAGAAGAGTTTGAAAAGACAAACAGCAGGAAGGACGGCAGGATACTGACCTTTCATGGGGTGGAAGGATATGATGTTTATAATTGCTCCATCCCGTTTGAATACCGGGGGCACAAGTATCTGTATGGCAGGGTGGAAAAGAGGGAAGATTGGGCCAGGTCCGTGACAATGCTGTTTCAGTGCGTCCGGCCGGATGAGTGGACACGGGTGGACAGCATGATCTATCAGCTTGAAGATCCAAATATTGCGGTAATCCACGGACAGTTTGTGTTGAACGGGACATTTGTCATATATCGGGGCGGCGCAATGGATGGATTCCGCGCGTTGTTTTACCGGGGAACCGATATAAAGGATATGAACTATTTTGCCACCGGTCCGGACAGTATGAAGGACATCCGGCTGGTTGAGCTTGCGGACCATCGGATAGGAGTGTTTTCCAGGCCCCGGAACGATGAAATACTGAAGCGTTATGGTAGCGAATCGCAGATAGGATTTACCACCATCGATCACCTGGATGAGCTCACGGACAAGGCAATCTCCGGTGCCGTATACATTCCCGGCCTGTTTTCGGAAGGCGAGTGGGGCGGATGCAATCAGGCCTATTTGCTGGACAGTGGATATATTGGCGTGATCGGGCACAAGAGTTATCAGTCCGATCCAAATGGGGAAGAGTTCAGCCAGAGCTATATCAATACGGCATTTGTTTTTGACCCGGTTCATCATAAGGTGCTAGAGGAACGTATTCTTGCCACCTCTGCCTCCTATCCCGCCTTTTCGGCAAAGGTGCCCCGGCTGAAGGACTGCTGTTTTACAAGTGGTATCGTCATGCGGGAAGATGGGAAAGCCGATCTGTACAGTGGACTGGGGGATACTGCGGAAGGGCGCATTGTGATAGACTATCCTTTTGAAGGATATGGGAGGATGGAATCCCTCTCCACGAGGGTGCCGCTGAGATAGATTCTGTGAGGGGCCAGGCCGGGATTGTCCAGTCGGTTTATCATCTGATTGAAGCTGTGGAGGGCAATTTGCTTTTTGTCGATGTTTACACTGGACAGTTTCGGAGTGGTCAGCTCGCAGATGCCGGTGTTGTCAAAGCTGGTGATGGAAACATCCTCCGGGATTTGGACGTGGCAGGATTCCAGCTTTTGCATCAGGGTAAATGCCGCCTTGTCACAATGACATACAAATGCGGAAGGCAGTTCTTTGGGAAGATCAAAGTTTTGGGTATAGACCCCATCCAAAGTATTGATGCCCGGAATGTACCAATCCTTTTGAATCGGCAGATTCCTGCATTTCATGGCCTTCAGATAGCCGAAATAGCGGTCACAGATGCTGTTTGTGTGATGGATGTTTCCAACGAATCCAATCCTGGTATGGCCTTTTTCAATCAGATTGCCCGTGACTTCATATCCAATCGTGAAGTTGTCAACAATGACGCTGTCAAACGGAAGGCCGGTCATAGTAAAGTCAATGGCTATTTTTTCTGCTTTCAATCCGGCCAGAAGGCTCAGGTATTCTTTTTTGAGTTCCCCTCCGATAAAGATCCCGTCATATTTGACAAGAGTCAGGTCCGAAGGAAGAATGCCGCTTTCCTCCTCATGATTTCCCACCACAAAACAGTTCAGGGAACAGTTTTTATCCATACACTTTCGATTCAGATAGTAATAAATCGTAGTATAGAATTTTTCATCCTCCAGAAAAAAACGTTTTGCAGAAATAAAAGCAAATCGATATTCCTTTTGTATTTCATCGGCTTTTATTTTTGCATAGCCCAGCTCCCTGGCTGTGTGAAGAATGCGTTTCCGCAGGCTGTCGCTGAGGCCGGGCTTATTATTGATTGCCTTGGATACGGAAACTTTTGTCACGCCAAGCTGGCTGGCAATATCCTGCATGGTTATCTTCTTTGACATCCTCTCGACCATCACTTTCGATTAAATTTGACACATTTGACTGTCTGGATAAATTACTTTACAAAATACAGTGCTTTTATAGTTTATCATAGTTACAAAATGGAGGCAAGAAAGCAAGCACAAATTCAGATAAGAAAAATCATAATATTGGATAAGCGGGAATCGGATGAAACAGGTATAATAGCTATGGAAAGGTGATTATCTATCGTGTATAATCTAAGGGAACAGTAGGAGTGATCACAGAAAACTGGAGGGATTATTTTTGAAGAAAGTAAAAGTGGCAGTCATCGGCAATGGTACCATTGCCAACAGTCAGCACGGTCCGGCGTATCTTAAGAATCCATTGAGTGAAATCAAGTATTGCGTGGATATTATCCCTGAACGCGCACAGGCTTTTCGTGAGAAATTCAATGGCGAATATGCCATTACGGATTATCATGAAGCCATCGCAGATCCTGAGGTGGATATCGTATCGGTTTGTGTACCAAATTACCTTCATGCTCCCATTACCATTGACAGTTTGAAGGCAGGAAAACATGTATTGTGTGAAAAACCCGCGGCTCTCAATTACGCGGAAGCGTCTGCCATGAAGAAAGCAGCGGACGATAATCACCGGATTCTGAATATCGGCGTGGTAAACCGCTTCAATACGGCAGTCAACAAGGTAAAGGAAACGATCGATGCGGGAGAGCTGGGCAAACTGTATCATATTTATTGTTCTTTCCGTGCCTATCGATCCATTCCCGGCCTGGGCGGACCTTTTACTACCAGGGATATGGCCGGCGGCGGGGTATTGATTGACTGGGGCGTACATTATCTGGATCTGATTCTGTATTGCATCGGGAATCCGGCGATCCGGACGGTTTCTGCCGCTACTTACGGCGAGATGGCAAAGGATATGAAAGATTATGCCTATACAAGCATGTGGGCAGGCCCTCCGGATTACAGCGGGACATGCGATGTGGAAGACTTTGTAACCGGTATGATCCGGACCGGCGGTCCCACCATCACCCTGAACGGCGCCTGGGCGCAGAATATCAATGATAAAGCCACATTCATTGAATTTTTGGGTGACAAGGCGGGCATCAAGCTCCAATACGGCGGGAATTATACCATGTGGAGCTCGGAAAACGGTGTATTGTATGAGACCAAGCCTTCCTTTCCCATGGCGGATATGTTCTATGATGAAATCGATGCCTTTATCAAATGCTCACAGGAAGGAAAAAAGATCCGTTCCAATATCGATCATGTCATTGCCAGTTCCCTGCTGATGGACAAAATATATGAGTCTGCGGCAAAAGAGAAAGAGGTGGAGATCGGTTGAACCGGATTGGATTTATTGACTATTATCTGGATGAATGGCATGCCAATCAGTATGTCCGATGGATCCATGATCCGGCGAAAGGCGGAAGGTATCAGGTAGCCTGTGCATGGGCCATGACAGACTGTCCGGGCGGTGTTTCCACGGAGGACTGGTGCAGGAACAACCAGGTCCCCCGGGCATCTTCCATCGAAAAGTTGGTTGATCAATGTGACAGCATTGTCGTTTTGTCTCCGGACAATCCTGAAATGCACGTCAAATTGTCGGAGATCCCGTTGGCGTCAGGAAAGCCGGTTTATATCGATAAGACATTTGCCATGGATCTGGGTTCGGCAAGGAAGATGTTTGATCGGGCGGAACAGTACCATACCCCCATGTATTCCACATCTGCCCTGCGGTTTGCAACGGAGCTGACGGATTACAAAGGCCCGGGAACCCTGGGAAAAGATATTGCCATGGTTGCTGCGCAGGGCCCGGGACTTTTTGAGAATTATTCCGTTCACCAGCTGGAGATGGTCGTAAAATGCATCGGTCTGGGGGCGAAACGTGCCATCTGCACCGTATCCGGATCTTCGCCGATGATTACCTATGATTACGGGGACGGAAGGCGTTCGGTGATTCACTGCATGCCATGGGCAAATTTTGGCCTGCAGGTTCAGGCGGAGAGCGGGGAAGGTGTCAGTCTGCCGATTCAGAGCGATTACTGGGCGCCTTTTATGGACAATCTGCTTGGGTTCTTTGATACGAAACAGCCCGCTGTCCTCAAAGAGGAGACGTATGAAGTCGTTTCTCTGGTGGAAACCGGCAGCAAAGCGATCCAAAATCCGGATCAGTGGATTGCTGTGGAAAGATGAGAAGGGAATAGTACGTAGTGCTTTCAGTGTCTGGTGAAGAAGCCGGCTCCGTTTCACATGCTTTTTATGATTCCGAAAAGCCGTGAACAGAGCCGGCTTCTTTATTGTCTTTTTCATTTCAGATGCTACTGCTTAAGGTGAGACTGAAGCCTTTTCACTGCTTTTCATTTCTTCCAGGATCGACAGGGAGTAATCCTTTGAGTCATTCGTGAGGCAGTTTGACATCTTCAACAACTTTCAACAGGTCGATATATTCCACTACCTTCTTTTTCGCTTCTGCAGAAAGCTGAATCAGTTTTTGTATTGTATCATCAGGCAAAACGGCATCATTTATAGTCGGCTTTCTGTTACGTGGTTGGAAATGCCCCATGTTATCGGAAATCCCCATTATGAAGTCAGCAGATACGTCATACAGTTCAATAAGAGCTTTTATTGTTCCAGGATCAGGGGATGTTGCATTGTTTTCATAACGGGATAGAGATTTATTGCTCAACTTGATTGTTCTGTAAACTTCCAGCTGAGTGAGACCGGATCTTTCACGTGCCATACGTAGACGTTCTCCAAAAGTGAGCATCTCCAATTCCTCCCATTCATATGTTTCTGACTTATCATAACAATTCCTGAATATTTGAGAATATATTTCTCAAAAAAGTAGAAAAAGTTGTTGACATCTCAAAAATTGAGTACTATAATATAGACGTTCTCATTAAACAAGACTAATATAAAACCATGCATTTTGTTGGCGCTATCGAGAATGAAGCATTATCAAAATGTACTGTGTTTATTCTATTACAAAATTTTTTTGAAATAACCTAATCAGTGTCCGGCCTAAAAAAGATGAACTTTGAAAATGAAGTTACACTCCTGTAAAGATAAAAGAGCCAATGCCTATAAGAAATGACTTGGTGTATGGCTATTAAAATATAGAAGGTAATAAAATCTTACAAAATTGACGCATAGTATCTGGACGTTAGCAAAAATGCAGATATTTTGAGCAGGAAAAGTGGTGGTGATTATGCGGGCTCCATGGTAAACAACCAGATTCACATTTAATGGATAAAGTACATTCATTATATTGAAAAATATGGATGATTAAGGAGTTGATGAACTTTGAACGCAGGAACAGCAGCGCAAAAGAACAGCAGGGCATCTGAAAAGAGATTTCAAAAAATGCACCGGAGCGGATTGCTGCGGGAGAATGCAGAGCTGTATGCCATGATGCTGCCCACGTTGATCATTATTTTTCTTTTTTGCTATATTCCGATTTATGGAATATTGATAGCATTTCAGGATTATTCACCTGGTATGCCTTTCTTTTCCTTTACCCAGGATATCAAGTGGGTTGGATTGAAGCATTTCAAGCGATTTATCAGTGGACCATTTTTCGGGCGAATCATGACGAATACCATTTCATTGAGTTTTTTAAATCTGTTGTTCGGATTCTGGCCTCCCATTCTTTTTGCTTTGCTGCTCAATGAAGTACGGTCCGTGCGCTTCAAGAAGTTCACTCAAACGGCCAGCTATCTGCCTTACTTTATCTCCGCCGTTGTGGTAGCCGGCATGGTGCTGTCTTTTGTAAAGACAGATGGGCTGGTCAATAATATCATTGCATTGTTCGGCGAGTCGCGGAAGAGCCTTAATACGGAGCCCAAGGCTTTTCCGGTGATCTATACCATTACAAATATATGGAAATCATTTGGATTCAACTCCATTCTTTATCTTTCTGCCATTACTGGTATTGATCCATCGTTATATGAATCCGCCTACCTGGATGGTGCTACCAGGTGGCAGTCCATGTGGCATATTACCCTTCCCGGCATCAAACCAACGATCTCCATCATGCTGATCATGGCGGTTGGATCGCTGCTGTCATCCAATACCGATCTGATCCTTCTTTTGTATTCCCCTGCCACGTATCCCACTGCGGATGTTATCGGGACTTATGTTTACCGTCTTGGGATCGAAGGAGGACAATTCAGCTATACCACGGCAATCGGTTTGCTGTCAACAGTTATCAATTTCCTGATGGTTTTTGCGTCCAATAAAGCCAGTGATAAGATCGCAGGGTATAGCTTATGGTAATGCGGATCATTCATACCATGGAAAGTGAGGAGTCTTTTTATGACGGTAAAGCGTAAATTCAACGCAGGGGATATCGTGATCAATCTGGTTATGATACTGGTTTGCTTCATTACATTGTATCCCATGTACTATGTATTCATTCTCTCCATCAGTGACCCGGTTGTTGCCGCCAGCATGAAGGTATACTTTTATCCCAGGGGGCTGTATTTCCGGTCTTATTCCATACTGGCTACGGACGGTAAGATGTGGCGGGCTTATGGATATACCATATTCTATGTGGTGGCCAATACTTTGTTGGTCCTCCTGACCAGTATCACATGCGCTTATCCCCTGACCTCCAAAAAGCTGATGGGGCGAAAGTTTGTTGTGGCCTTTCTTCTTGTTCCGATGTATTTTGGCGGAGGTCTGATCCCATCTTTTCTGTTGATATCCAAATTGGGGCTGTACAATACCGTTTGGGCACTGATCATACCGTCGTGCTTCAATATCTGGTACATCATTCTGACCAGGACGTTTTTTGTCGGAATACCCGAGTCCCTGAGGGAATCAGCACAGATTGACGGGGCCAACAATTTCACCATCCTTTCCCGCATCTATGTGCCGCTGAGTAAGCCGATTCTTGCGGTGGTGGGGATATATACCATAGTAGGTGTATGGAACAGCTGGTTCACCTCCAATGTTTATCAGCCGGATACTTCGATTCAGCCGCTGCAGATGTATCTGCGCAGGGTACTGGTTCAGCAGACGGTGGATCTGACGAAGTTATCCCAGGCAGAGGCGGAAGCTATGGCCCGTCTGAAGCTATCCAACAACCAGCTAAAATATTCCATGATCATATTTACCACGCTGCCGGTTATCTTTACCTACCCCTTTTTCCAGAAGTACTTTGTAAAGGGCGTTATGCTGGGTTCTCTGAAGGGGTGAGGCGGCGGCTGCGAACAGTGTTAAACAAAAGCCATGGAACATCATGGACATTGTTTATAGATTATTTTATGAGGAGGAGAGTATATTGGAAAAAAAGCTTTGGAGGTACTTGTCGGTCACACTCGCTGTCTTGCTTATGATGGGTGTTCTCAGTGCTTGTGCCACAAGTCCACAAACAACGGGAAGTTCCAATAAGAATAAGTCAAAAGGAAGCAATCAGGCCGCAGACAAAGCCGGCAGCAAGACGATTCATATCATGGGTCCGGAGACTGGCAATCCCCATATTCACTTCAAAGATCGGGAAAAGTATAGCTCCTGGAAAGAATTTCAAAAGCTTTTTAAGGAAAAAGGACTCAATCCCAAGTTTGAAGTCGTTGCCAATGATCAGTATCAAACAACGCTGCAAACCCGTATGGCATCCGCAACGGATATGCCGGATTTTTTGAATGTAACCGGCTTGGGGGACGACACAATTCTGAATTTTGTGGACAAGGGAACAATCCTTCCCGTCAATCAGATTATCGATGAGCACAGTGATGGAACCGCTAAACAATTCTTTGCGGAAGGCGGAAAAGGCGCTCGTTCCAATGCATTGAATGCAGCAGAGAATGGGAATGTTTATTGGATCAGCCAGATCCAGGCGACAACATATGATGGGAAACCCGGTTCTACCAACCAGGTTATCTCCGTCCGAAAGGACTGGCTGGATAAATTGAATCTGGAAGTTCCAAAAACAGCGGATGATTTTTACCATATGCTGAAAGCATTCCGGGAGAAGGATGCAAACGGGAATGGACAGCAGGATGAAGTCCTTGCCTTTAATCCGGCTGCATGGAACAATGGAATAGCCCAATGGTTTGGACTGGTGAACGAGATTTCCTGCTTTGTCATAGAAGACGGGAAAGCAGTTTCCCCATGGTATCAGCCAGGAATCAAGGATTACTTTAAATATTTGAATAAACTGGCCAAAGAAGGACTGATGGATACCAGTACGATCGGTGGTGGGGACCCCCTGGATCAGGTGATTGCAGAGAATAAAGCAGGAGCAATCTTTGATTACTGCATGCAGACCTGGCAGGAGCCTGGCACAGGGGATCCGGACGCTGCCTATCTGCCGATTGGTCCGCTTAAAGCCACGGATGCGGCAGAACCAATCCTTGCTATTGAACCTCCGTATCTGTCCTATAATCGTTGGGCATTTACCAAAGAATGCAAGGATCTGGATGTGGCCGGTACTCTGCTGGATATTCTATGCAGCGACAAATATATGGAACTGACCCAGTGGGGCATAGAGGGAGAGACCTATGAAGTTAAGGACGGAGAGAAAAAACTGCTTCCCATTGCTCTGAATGCCAGTTGGGAACAAGCGGCAAAAGAAGGAAAAGAGATCGGAGATTTAATCTGGGCCAACGGAAGCATATTCCCGAAACGGAGATTCGTTCCCATGGAGAACGAAATCAGTATTGTGCCGGAGTACAAGGCAGAGTTTCAGCGTAATATCATAGATTATCATCCGACGACGCCGCTGGGAAAAGAAAACTATTTTCCCGTACCGACTCAGGAACAGGTACAACGTCGGTTGGAACTCAACACGGATTTGGGTACCCAATCCAGCCAGCTGGCAACACAGCTAATCCTGGGACAGATCTCTATGGATGATTGGGACAGTCATATTCAGAGCCTGAAAGATCTGGGATTGGATGAGATTCTTAAAATCGATCAGACCCTGCTGGATCGGTACAAAAAGAACGTGAAAGACTAAAACTGTCAAAGTGATAAAGAGCGATAAAGAGTGATAAAGGGCGATAAAGAGTGATAAAGGGCGATAAAAAGCGGTAAAGAGAGAAAGGCCGGATCATGGATTCAAAAGAAGCTGCAGAAAAGATTCTGTCTTATCTGCAGCTTTAACTCAGCTTCTGCTGGTCATATACAATTCAAACTTTCTGATATTCTCGCGGTTGCCGACTACCACTATCTTGTCATTCTCATGGAAGACCAGATCCGGAGTAATCTCGCTCGTCGCATTGCCATTATGCTCCATGGCAATGATGTTCAGGCTGTATTTCCGGCGCAGATCCGCCTGAAGTACGGACTGCCCTTCCATTTTATTGGTAATTTTCATTTCGGAGATATTGAGATTGTTCCGTAATTCAATGGATATAAGCGTTCTCGAAGAAATCAGAGTGTTCGCCAGACGGATCGCCATATCATGTTCCGGGTAGACGACTTCGGCGCCAATCTTTTCCAGAACAAGGCCTTGTTCATAGGAGACTGCCTTGGAAATCACCCGGGGCACTCCCATATTGATGATGTTGAGACTTGTCAGGATGCTGACATCCACTTTTTCTCCGATGCAGA
>ENA-UOOK01003543-UOOK01003543.1-fermentation-metagenome-genome-assembly--contig:-NODE-3543-length-17622-cov-4.238572_pt1 | contig 17622 bp, 12 predicted proteins | sample MGYA00245777_ERZ724023 | MGnify/ENA primary metagenome ERZ724023 (study PRJEB28704, sample SAMN03018312) | fermentation metagenome | biome: anthropogenic terrestrial biome; feature: soil; material...
ATGGAAAATGTGTTGACTCAATCGTTTACAGGGCTGTTCCTGTCTTGTAAAATGGCAGGGAGACAAATATCGAGGCTACAGGCTGGTTATGAAATCTATGGAGTATTTGTTTTATCACGGATTATTGTATGTAAAAGACGATCCGGACGCTTGAATGTTGGAAGTAATTATTAGAGAAATGTCTATAGAAATCATATTTCTCCTGACTGATAGGTTTATTCGGAGTTAAAAAAGCTTGGACGATGTAAATATATTTATTAAATTTGACACGGATAGTTTGAAATAGTTGTAGTGAGGTTGGTTTTCCTTAATATCAACTCAAAGGGTTCTTATGATTAAAAGGGGAGGGGGCATGAAACCTTAAATTTAAACCAAGTAACAAAGCTTCTTTTGTGAGGCTGTTTAACCGATCTTTTTATTAACTAATAACATGAAAAAGAATGATGAAAATTCAAAGTCATTGAAAGATATGACCCAATCAGATGAACCTGTGACCTATACTACAGGAGCAGGTTCCGGTCCAAATGATTGTATGACTCCTGAGTTTTATGACGTACTGTGTAAGAACGGGGCCCTAAAGAGTGCAGTCTATGTATGTGGTATAGGGTGGACCTTGCCTGAAGTTTCTGTAACAGGCAGCAGTTCGGATTCCGGCTCCGACTCTGGTTCAGGATCAGGTAGTAGTACAGGGTGTGGTAGCGATGTTTTTGGCAGTGGCAGCGGATCTGATACTGGTTCAGAATCTGGTTCAGGTAGCGGTTCCGGCTCAGGTAGTGGCTCTGTAACGGTAGGTGCTTTGACTTATGAGTCATTAGGAGAAGCCCAGAAGTATAATAATGTTATGGAAGACAATATCATCAAGGACGCTATATTTGGACTCTGGGATACAATGCTAAGAGGTGCTTCCTCCTCCGGTCGTGAGGAATCTGGATTCTGGCTGTATTATAGACTTAGTGATAAGCATTATTATATTGGTCAGGTTAAGTATGGTAAGGAAGCCTCTGGAACTGGTGCCTCCATGAATTTAGGCTCCTCTCTGCCTGAGGCCAACGGTGTTCCTTTTGACTGTGTTGCAATAGCCCCTTGCCATACTCATACATCAGTTGAACATGAGACAGGTGAAATAGAAAGAAAACCTGGAGTTTCAAACGAGGATATGAAAATGCTAGAAGATATGTCGGATGATACCTATGGATATGTCGTGGATTATGACACTACTCATGAAGTTCCAGCCGGTGAAGGGTCTGGTATTCCCATTGCGATATATGTCTATAATAGAAATGGAGAGGTAGCGAAATATCCTAAAAACTAACGTGTTGACGGTCTTTCTTTTCAATTGAAAGACCGGTCAATAGAGTAAGATGTGTATTAGCTTAAATTCATAATGAACTAATTACTGTAAGTATGAAAAAGAGAACCAAAATTTATTTTATGCTTGTGTTTTTATGTTTCAGCATAAATCACATAAGCGCGCAGACCTATTTGTCTTACTTATCGGAACGGGAACGGGATGCGGTTTTGGTGGAGCGTGTCCAGAATATCCTGAAGGATAAGTTTCCACTCTTTTACAGGGAGGATATTCATCCTTCCATCGTTGTAGACAGTTTTGCCCATGACAGTACTTTCTATACAGACGTCTCTCCACTTCCTGAAAGGTCTGATAAATTCTATAAGGTGACCCTCTATTATAATTACAGGGAGAGTGAATTCGGTTGCTGGGGGTTCACGGCCCAGGCTTTCATATTAGCAAAGACCGGGGAACTCATTAACTTCCATCCGGGATTTACAGACCTCATATATCGTAGAAAAGGGGTAGAAAATCATCCCCATGTCTTGTCATTACGCCTGATGACCCCATTAAAACGTGACAGTATGATCCTCCATATCGCCCAGTCCCTTTTACGGGATAAATTCTCCAGATATTACCGTGAAGATGTTATTCCGGTCATAGAGCAACGGGATTTTATGACCCGGACAGAGGACTGGATTCCCCAGGACAGCCTGGCTCCCAATAAGGTATGGCCCTGGGAGTGGTATTATAAGGTTACTTTGTACTATAAGCATTGGAAAAAGGAAGGCTTTATCCATCCGTATACCGCCCAGGTATATATTGAGGATTATGAAGTCCGTCCATATAAGATCAGACTCGGGGGTGAAAAGCACTTTAGAAGTCTGTTGAAGCCGGAAGAAAGGGATGAGGTGGCAAAGCAGGAGAAGATATTAGAAGAATTGAAGAGATTAGGCAGGGGGCAGGATATCCTTGATTTGAGGAAGCAATTTATACAACAGGCCAAAGAAAAGAAAAAGAAGACCAATTTTGTAGAAGAGCCTTAGATTTTTTATCCTTTTCGTGATCAGAATCAATAATATGGCGAAAAACGTAATTCAAACACATATTCATATAGCGAATTTTTTATGAAGAAGTTATTGTTTATACTCATGCTAGCATTTCCATTTGCGGGATATGCTCAAAATATGACGCAAGAGGAATTCTTGCGTAATTTCTATACCCGCTATGTATCCAATCAAGACGTGCAGTATTTGGAGAACCATCTTACAAAGGGTTGTATACGATACATCAGAAAAGCATCTGCCTTGACGAATGGTGATGAGATCGTGCGAGCTCAGGATCAGATAGATACTCGGATGCTACAGGTTTCATCTGTCGGTAAAGGCTGGTACTTAGTGAGTTATAATGGTAATCAAGGGCAGGAATTTGAATATTCCAATGCTATTCCGGTTAAGGTTATCCGTGTCCATGACAAGTGGCTTATTGACTCTATCATACCGGCAGATGACCCTGATATCAATGAAAGGAAAATAGAGAAGGTCCCTCCTCAGGTCAAGGCTGAATTCCAGGGAGGTGATAGAAAGTATGATGAATATATCCATAAGAATCGTCGTCCTGTGAGATGGGCTGAAGAACATGGCATCACAACTGTTCCCGTAGTAAAGTTCATTATCACGAAGAACGGCGAAGTGCGCAATGTCGAAGTGATGAACGAAGTAGCCCCTTCGATTGCCTCTGAAGCCTGCCGCCTGATCTGGTCCATGCCGAGATGGAAGCCTGCCCGGCGTGATGGAAAATGTGTTGACTCAATCGTTTACAGGGCTGTTCCTGTCTTGTAAAATGGACAAATAAGATTTCATACGGAGAAAGGTAATCTTATAACTGTAACAGGCCTTCTTGTTTTGTAGAAGGCCTGTCTTTGAACAAGACTCTACGAACTTTTGTGCCGATTATCATAAAATCTCCTAAATAAGAAATTTTATTATGTAATTATTTCTATCTTTCCGAAAAAATGCTTTACTTTGCAATAGATAAACCTGATTGATTCTTTATCTTGAATTTTCTTCAGGTCTCATTACTGCTTATGAAAAAAGTTCTGAAAGGGATCATTATAACGATTTTGGGAGTAGCGCTGTTATTTGTCCTCCTTACAGTTTTGTTATATTTCCCTCCTGTACAAAACTTTGTTGTACATCAAGTAGCTTCATATGCGTCAAGGAAGACGGGTATGGATATTTCCGTTCATCGTGTCAACCTGGTGTTCCCTCTTGATCTGGGGATTGACGGGGTAAAGATTATTCAGCAGAATGATTCTGTTCCTCAGGAAAAAGATACCGTTGCAGATATTGACAGGACTATTGCTGATGTGCAGTTAATGCCCCTTTTCCATGGCCGCGTAATGGTAGATGAGTTGAGTTTCAGAAGGATGAAAGTCAATACAACTAATTTTATCCATCAAGCACGTATACGAGGAAATATCGGGAAACTCCAGCTTCGTTCTCATGGAATAGACTTGGATATGAAGCATGTCAATGTCAATCATTGTGAGATTTCTGATGCAGATATTGATGTAGCTTTGAGTGATACCGTCCCTCCGGATACGACACCTAATACGAATCACTGGAAGATTAATATTCATCGTTTCCATGCCCATCATACACTTTTCACATTGCATTTGCCGGGCGATTCCATGAGGGTAACAGCAACATTTGGGGATCTGACGGCTCATGAAGGGTATATGGATCTTTTCCGGAGTTTATATTCGGCAGGGTCATTAAACTGGCAGAGAGGTTCTCTCCGTATGGATCGTCCCTTTGAAGTTTATGCGCAGGGGAACGGACTGGATTTCAATCATCTCTTCTTGGATAATATGGCTTTTGATGCCCGACAGTTCCGCTATGTCAGTGACAGCCTGAATATACAAGTACTCGAATCTCATTTTAAAGAGCAGAAAAGCGGAATCATCATTCGTTCATTCAAGGGCTCTCTGGCTTTAGACTCTTTAAAGTTCAGAATGCCAGACCTTTATTTGCTGACACCGGAGTCAGAGTTACAGGCGCGGATCAACATGGATCTGAATGCCTTTGCCGATCATCATCCAGGGATTCTGGACGCTTCCCTTCATGGCTCGTTCGGGAAACAGGACTTAATGCGCTTTATGGGTCAGATGCCTGTGACCTTCCGACGCTTGTGGCCCAACTATCCCCTGAGCGTGCAGGGTTCTTTGAGAGGCAATGGAAGATATGCTCTTTTCAGTGGGCTGACCGTTATTCTCCCAACGGCGTTCCATTTACATGCCAATGGCTATCTGGCGTCATTGACCGATATGAAACGTTTTCGGGCGAAGGTCCGATTAGATGCACATACTTATCAGATTCGTTTTCTAACGGCCTTATTGGATCCTTCTATAACTGCTAAAGTCAATATTCCTGATGACATCGGCATCCAGGGCTTATTTACTGTTGACGGGAAGCAGATCGGCGGAGATTTTATGGCTTCTCAAGGTGGGGGAAGCCTGAGAGCGAAAGGAGCCATTAATGTCAGCCGGATGAGCTATCATGCCAGTTTAGTAGCCCGGAACTTGCCTTTACAGCATTTTATCCCTCATCAGGGTTTGCATCCTTTTTCCGGGGACATCGTTGCCACTGGGAAAGGTACGGATATTTACTCTTCGCATACAAGCCTGAAGGCCAGAGCGCGGGTACTTAAATGCACCTTTGGCGGATATGATTTCAGCGGGATCATGGGCCATGCCGTACTTTCAGGAGGAAGGATCCACGCTTATGTCGACAGTCATAATCCATTATTGATTGGAACAATTGACTTGCGTGGCCGGACGAGTATACAACCGATAGAAGCATCTGTGAATGCCGACCTGAGCAAGATAGACCTTTATCATTTGAAAATTGCTGATACGCCGATAACGGCGGGATTCAAGGGAGAGGTCCATCTGGCTACAGACCAGCGGGACTATATCATGACAAAGGGACTGGTGAGTAATCTTGTCTTCAGCAATGGGAAAAAGACCTATCGTCCGGAGAACATTAATCTGGATATTCTTTCGCACCGTGATTCTACCCATGCCTTTGTAGATTGTGGTAATTTTCATCTGAATATGGACGGTAGAGGGGGATATAAGCAACTTCTCAGTCAGGTGAGATATTTGAAAAAAGAGGCTTTAAAACAATTTGAGGCCCGCCATATTGATCAGAAAAGCTTATATCACCGGTTCCCGTCAGTTCATGTCTATATGACATCCGGTAACGATAATTTCTTCTATCATGTCCTTGAACATTATGGCTATCATTTCAAGAGTGTGGAGATGGATTTGACCTCCTCACCTGTCAGGGGCCTGAACGGTTATATGGATTTAGACTCGCTGGCTTTCAATAAGGTCCGTCTGGATACGATCCAGGCCTTAGTCAATACGGAGAATGACGTGATCGGATACCGCCTGAAGGTGGCTAATAACAAGAATAATCCTCAATATACTTTCAAGGCTCTGGCCAGTGGAAACCTTACGGAGCAGGGATCAGATATACGCACTAAACTTTATGATGAAAAAGGCAGGCTGGGGATTGATGCGGGATTGTCTGCCTTGATGGAACAGCATGGTATCCGTATCCGGCTGACGGATACTCATCCACTTCTCGGCTATCGGCATTTTACCGCAAATGAAGATAACTTCGTCTTTCTGGGAGATAACCGGCGTATCTCTGCCAATATGGTACTGAAAGGCCCTGATGGGACAGGAGCCCAACTCCTTTCTAATGATGACAATGCCGAGGCCTTGCAGGACCTGACGCTCAGCCTCAATCACCTGCAACTGGAAAAGCTTTTCCGTATACTTCCTTACACCCCGGATCTTTCCGGCGTGATGGATGGCGACTTCCATGTCATCCAGACGAAAGACCAGTTGTCGGTTTCCTCTGATATTGATGTCAAGAATATGATCTATGATAAATGCCCGATGGGGGACATTGGCACCGAATTCGTATATGTTCCGAAAGAAGATGGCTCTCACCAGGTAAATGGTATTCTGCTTAAAGACGGGCAGCAGGTGGCAACAATAGATGGCACTTATCATTCTCAGGGCGAAGGTTATCTGGATGCAAAATTGGGATTAGAGAAGGCACCGTTGCAACTTCTCAATGGATTTATTCCTGAGCAACTCTTTGGCTTTAAAGGTTATGGAGAAGGAAACCTGACCGTAAAGGGTACATTAAGCAAACCCGTTGTGGATGGAGAAGTCTATCTGGACTCTTCTTATATATACAGTGAGCCATACGGCGTGTCCATGCGTTTTGCCAATGATCCTGTCCGGATCGTAGGAAGTCATTTGCTCTTTGAAAATTTTGAGATGTTTGCCTATAATAACAGTCCGCTTGATATTTCCGGAGACTTTGACTTCTCGGATTTGAATCGGATGCTGCTGAATATCCGCATGAGGGCCCATAACTTTGAGTTGATTAATGCAAAAGAGAATCCCCGGTCCACAGCCTATGGAAAAGCCTTCGTGGACTTTTTCGGATCAATGAACGGTCCGGTGGACAACCTCAAGATGCGAGGGATGGTCAATGTCCTGGGGGCTACGGACATGACCTATATCCTGAGGGAATCGGAACTTACGACAGATAATGAACTGGATGAACTGGTGAAATTCACGGATTTTAAGGACTCGACCGCGACGGTCATTAATCGTCCAAAGCCCCAGGGATTAGACATGACTCTGGGTATCAAGGTAGATGAATCAGCTCATATCCTATGTTCACTTAATGCGATACATTCCAACTATATAGATCTTGAAGGTGGCGGAGATCTGACGATGACTTATAATCCTCTGGATCATCTGCGCCTGACTGGTAAATATACATTGAATAACGGTGAGATGAAATATTCTCTTCCGGTTATCCCTTTGAAAACCTTTACCATTCAGAACGGCAGCTTTATCCAGTTTACCGGTGATCCGATGGATCCGAAATTGAATATTACGGCCACAGAGCCTGTTACTGCTTCAGTGAGTGAAGGGAAAGACCTGGGTAGGTCCGTCAATTTCGTCTGTGGGGTACAACTCTCCCAGACACTGCAGAAGATGGGAATACAGTTTGTTATCAGTGCTCCCAGTGATATTTCCCTTCAAGATGAGTTGAATACGATGTCAATAGAAGAGCGTGGTAAAATTGCTGTTACCATGCTGGCTACAGGAATGTATATGACCAATGGGAATACCAGTAAGTTTACGATGAACAGTGCCTTAAGTTCTTTCCTGAACAGTGAGATCAATATGATCGCGGGCAATGCTACTCGCTCGCTTGGGCTTGATCTGGGAATGACTGTGAACAACTCAACGAATTCGGCAGGAGAGTTGCATACGGACTATAATTTTAAATTTTCAAAGCGTTTATGGAATAACCGCTTGAGTTTTATAGTAGGAGGCCAACTGTCATCCGGCGCAGAGATTGACCAGAACAGGCGTAATGACTCCTTCTTCAATAATGTGGAACTGCAATATCGGTTGAATCAGAATTCCAGTCAGTATCTCAGGGCTTATTATAATAATAATTATTATGACTGGCTGGAAGGTCAGATCGGCGAATATGGCTTCGGTTTTACCTGGAAAAGGAAATTACAGCATTTTAAAGATATTTTTAATTTCAAGTCAGACAGTCCCGTGATCGGACCTTTTGTGCGTAATGCGAAAAATGGAGCGAAGGTTGTTAAAAAAGATTCGGCTGCAAACCAGGAAAAACCATGATATGAGTTATGAAGAGATGAATAGAAGAGGATACAGAGGCAGAAAATACAGAACAATTTTGGGGTTCATAGCTGGAATACTATGGAGCCTCCTGGTGTGTGCATGTTCTACTACATCCGCTATACCTCAAGGAGAACAACTCTTTGCAGGATTGGATAAAATAGAATATAAGAATTCGGATAGGAGCAAGTATACTGCTGAGACACAGAATGAGATGGAATCGATATTGGCATCAGCACCTACCGGTTCCTTATTAGGAAGCAGTTATTATCGTACGCCTTTTCCGATAAGACTTTGGCTATGGAATGACTTTGCCCGAAGTAATAATGTGGTGGGGCAGTGGCTTGCCAGAACCTTGGGATCTGTACCCAAGTTGATGAGTAATGTGAATCCTCAGCTCCGGATCCAGGTGGCAGAGAACCAGTTAAGAAAATTCGGCTATTTTGACGGGAAAGTTATGTATAAAGTGAAGACGATGCGCAATCCCAAGGTGGCAAAATTGGATTATACTGTTGACATGGGACATCTGTGGACAATAGATTCTTTACGATATATAGGTTTTTCAGCCCTTTCTGACAGTTTGCTGAGAAACCATATCTCTGAGGCTGTCATCAAGAAAGGTGATCCTTTCAATGTTCCTGATCTGGAGGCCGAACGAGAGCGCATATCCCGTCTGTTCCGAAACCGTGGATATTACTATTACCAGAGTAATCTGGCCTCTTATGTAGCTGATACACTTCATAATAAAGGAAGAGTGCAATTACGCTTTGTCTTATCTGACAGTCTGGAGGAGAAGACAAAAAAGCAGTGGTATATCGGCAATATCAATATTAACCTTCGCAAGCAGTTCCGGGACAGCCTCCAGAACGTCAGGAAGCACCGTAATTTCATTGCTCATTTCAACGGAAAACATTCACCTCTTCGCACGAGTGTCCTTTCTAAAGGATTGAAATTACAGAGTGGGCATCTCTATAATGCAGATGCAGAATACCAGACAAATAAATATTTCCAAAGCACAGGACTGTTTAGTAATTCTTCCATGACTTTTACTCCCCGTGATACGTCTGCCAGTTGTGATACTCTGGATATGAATATGGATATGCTCTTTGACAAGCCATACGACTTCTATGTAGAAGCAAACGGAAAAGGAAAGACCACGGGCCTTATGGGACCGGAACTGGTCCTGGGGTTTACGAAACGCAATGCTTTACGAGGAGGTGAGAAACTGAACATGAACCTTCATGGATCGTATGAGTGGCAGACAGGGCATAAGAATGAAGGCAGCTCTTCGGGAGTCAATTCATACGAATATGGAGGCGATGTATCCATCGTCATGCCACAACTTCTGACCCCCCAAAGTTTCTTCCGCTATTTTGCCACGGGACGTCACCGCCATCATCATTCTCAGACATCTTACGTGCAGACCCCGACAACAACGATAAAGGCTTCCATGAATATCCTGAACAGAGCGGGTTATTTCAGGCGTCATGTCGTTTCCGGAGAATTGACTTATGACTGGATGCCGACCGTACAGTCCCATTTCTCCTTTACACCGATCTCTATTTCTTATGAATATATGAATAGCAGGACGGCTAAGTTTGATTCTCTCTTGAGTTATAATCCCTACCTCCAGATCTCCATGCGCGATCAGATGGTTCCTAAGATGAGCTTTACTTATACGTATACCAGTAAGCCCTCTTATCTGAGCCCGATTACCTGGTCGACGACTGTGAGTGAGGCTGGGAACATACTTTCATTGGGATATTTGGCGGCAGGGCAGAAGTGGAGTGAGAAAAACAAGAAGATGTTCAAGAATCCTTATGCACAGTTTCTGAAGGTAGAGACGGATCTGGTGAAATACTGGAGATTTTCTGGTTATTCTACTCTTGTGGGGCATCTTGCCGGTGGTGTAGCCTGTGCTTATGGCAATGCTACCGAAATCCCTTATTATGAACAGTTCTATGTAGGGGGAGCTAATAGTGTACGGGCTTTTAATGTGAGAAGTATAGGCCCCGGTAAATTCGTCCCCCAGGATTCCCGGTATTCCTATATTGACCAGACTGGTAATGTCAAATTCCTGGCTAATTTGGAGTATCGTCCCCGGCTTTTGGGAAATCTTTATGGAGCACTTTTCATGGATGCAGGGAATGTATGGAATCTCAAGGAAAATGACCGTCAGCCAGGAGGGGAATTTGAATTTGGCAATTTCTTCAAACAGTTGGCTGTAGGTACTGGAGTGGGCATCCGTTATGATATGGGCATGTTTGTCATCCGCCTGGATTGGGGCGTGGGCCTTCATGTACCATATTATACCGGCAAGAGCGGTTTTTACAATATCCCTCATTTCAAGGATGCACAGAGCATTCATCTGGCTGTAGGCTATCCCTTCTGAATGACCGGTTATCCGGACTTCTGCTTTCGGAGGGCGGGAGTGTGTTCTGGGGATGGTCCTTTGTCCTTTGCCAGTATTCTATCAAGAGACAAAAATTATTAATGGGATAAAAAAACAACAAAGCAGCAGTCATTGTCTCCGTTCTTTTTATTAAATTTGCATAGTTAAAGTTATACATAATAATTTTTTTGTCACTATGAAACCAACATTATTGCTCCTTGCAGCAGGAATGGGCAGCCGTTACGGCGGCCTGAAACAACTTGACGGGATGGGACCTAACGGTGAGACCATCATGGACTATTCAATTTACGATGCTATCCAGTCGGGATTCGGGAAGATCGTCTTTGTTATCCGAAAAGATTTCGAGGATCAGTTCCGTAACAAAATCCTGTCTAAATATGAAGGACATGTCCCCGTAGAACTCTGTTTCCAGAGTCTGGAAGCTCTGCCAGAGGGGTTCTCTGTACCAGCTGGTCGTACCAAACCGTGGGGTACTAACCATGCCGTCATGATGGCTCGCGACATCATCAAGGAACCTTTTGCCGTGATCAACTGTGATGATTTTTATAATCGCGACTGTTTCAAGGTCATCGGCAAATTCCTTTCCGAACTTCCTGAAGGCTCCAGAAACCGCTATGCAATGGTTGGCTTCAGGGTGGGCAACACTCTGAGCGAGAATGGAACCGTGGCTCGTGGTATCTGCTCTACAGATGATAAAGGCGATCTGACAACGGTTGTGGAGCGTACGGAGATTATCCGTCGTCAGGATAAGGTCTGCTATAAAGATGAAAAGGGCAACTGGATCGCGGTTTCCGACAATACACCTGTGAGTATGAACGTATGGGGATTTACTCCTGATTATTTCGACTATAGCGCTGATTATTTCAAGGATTTCCTGAGAGATCCTGAAACTCAGAAAAATCCGAAGGCTGAATTCTTCATTCCTCTGATGGTCAATAAACTGATCAATGATGGTACAGCCACTGTAAAAGTACTGGATACAACGAGCAAATGGTTTGGCGTAACTTATTCCGCTGACCGTCCGAGTGTCGTGGCAAAGATCCAGAAACTGGTTGATGATGGAGTTTATCCTAATCAACTCTTTTAATCAGGACTTACGAGAAAACAACTATTGTCTATTCGGCCAGAAGGCCGGTAGAGGAAAGCCCATTTATGGATATTAATACCTTAACAGAACAAGAAGCTGCTACCCTGAAAGAGTGGATAGCAACTTCTTCACATATTATTCTCATCGGACATAAGTCGCCGGATGGAGATGCTGTCGGCGCCAGTCTTGGGTGGGCCGAATATTTGCGTTACCTGGGTAAGGCTCCTACCGTTGTGATGCCTGATGCCTATCCCGATTTTCTGCATTGGTTGCCGAATAATGAAAAGATTATGCGGTACGACAAGCGTCCTGATGAGGTCAGAACGCTTTTCTCCGTTGCTGATTTAGTGTTTTATCTTGATTTCAGTGAAGAGACCCGCGTGGATGACATGACGCCTCTCTTGCAGAACTGTAAGGCTAAGAAGGTGATCATTGACCATCATCCCAGTCCTGGACTTGAGGGTGCGCTCATTCTGTCACGTATCGGCGCAAGTTCTACCTGTGAACTGGTCTTCCGTATTGTATGGCAATTAGGAGGATTTGAGGCGATGACACAGCATTTTGCTGTCCCGGTCTATTGCGGGATGATGACGGATACGGGAGGATTTACTTATAATAGTAATGATCCCGGCATCTATTTCATCATCAGCCAGCTCCTGACAAAGCATATTGACAAGGACAAGATCTATCGTAATGTCTTCAATAACTATAGTTCCTGGGCAGTTCGTCTGCGAGGATATATCCTGTATCAGAAGCTGAATGTCTTTGACGATCTGCATGCTTCTTATTATACGATTACCCGGAAAGAACTCCGCAGTTTCCATTACATTAAAGGAGATGCGGAAGGCCTTGTCAATGAACCTTTACGGATCAAGAAAATGAAACTGTCCGTTTCTCTGCGGGAAGATACGGATCAGGATAATCTGGTATGGGTAAGTCTTCGTTCTGTAGATAATTTCCCGTGTGATCAGATGTCTCATGATTTTTTTAATGGCGGGGGGCATCCTAACGCCAGTGGCGGCAAACTTTTCTGTACGATAGAGGAAGCTGAAAAAGTCGTAAGAAAAGCCATAAAAGCTTATGCGGGCTTGTTACAGTAAAATCTTTTTCGTATTTTTGCAAAATGATTCTGGTATAGCTTGCGAAGTTAGGAGGAGTGAGCGCATCAGCTCCTGAAGCGCAGGTCTTGAGCAGACCAATGATGATACAGTTGCATAAAAACTTTAAGTAATATGAGCTTCGGCAATCTCTGGATAAAATCGGCGGGAAAGAAGTTCAATGAATAATCTGAAAATGAATAAATTAATCGTCGTAGCATTAACATTCCTGGTAGCAGTCTTGACCTTCTCGGCATGTAGTAGTGATGAGACTTATGCCAATGAAAGAAAGACAGAACGCCATAATATTAATACTTTTATCATAACCAACGGGATTCAGGTGATCTCGGAGGATGAATTCAAGAAGGATACGGTGACGCTCTGTGATTCAACGCATAATCAGTGGGTGTTGTTCAGCAGCACAGGTGTTTATATGCAGATCCTGGACCGGGGAGACGGTACACCTATTCAAAAGGGGCAGACCATTGATGTTCTTTGCCGTTTTGCAGAATATAATCTGAACGATCAGGCGAAGTTCAAGATTACAGATCCTTTGGTATTGGATTCGGCTCAATTGACTGACGAATATCCTATTTCAACAAATGGAGGTCAGCCGGAAAAGCTATCGGTGACAGACAATAGTGGTACTTTTACGGCTTCCTTCGATAGTAAAACAAGTTTGATGTACAGCGCTTACAGCAGCACGGCTGTTCCAAGTGGTTGGCTGGTTCCATTGTCATACATTAATCTCGGGCGTGATGGGCGTGTCGCTCATGTACGTCTTATTGTTCCTTCAGCAGAAGGGCAATCGTATGCATCAAGTAGTGTATATGCTTGTTTTTATGACATTACTTATATGAGAGGAAGATAAAGGTTTTTTAGGAAAGATATTATGACGTTAATAAAATCTATTTCAGGAATCCGAGGTACGATCGGAGGGCATGCGGGGGATACCTTGAACCCACTCGACATTGTAAAGTTTGTTTCTGCTTATGCTACTTTCATCCGGAAGGGTGAAAAAACTTCTGCGAGGAAGATCGTCGTCGGACGGGATGCCCGCATCTCCGGCCTGATGGTCAAGAATGTAGTTTGTGGAACACTTATGGGAATGGGTTATGATGTCCTGAATATCGGTCTGGCTACCACTCCTACCACTGAACTGGCTGTCCGGATGAGTGGGGCTGCAGGGGGCATCATCATCACTGCCAGTCATAATCCACGGCATTGGAATGCCTTGAAACTGCTGAATAGAGATGGGGAATTCCTCACTAAGGAGGATGGAAACGAGGTGTTGGATATAGCTTCCAAAGAGAATTTTGAATATGCTGATGTAGATCATTTAGGGAGTTATACTGATGATATGACCTTTAACAAGCGACATATTGATGCAGTATTAGCTCTGGATTTGGTTGATGTTGAGGCTATCAGGAATGCTCATTTTAAAGTGATCGTGGACACCATTAACTCTGTCGGCGGTATTATCCTTCCAGATCTTTTGAAAGCTCTTGGCGTGGAAGCACGCTTCCTGAATGGTATACCTGATGGTAATTTTGCACATAATCCGGAACCTCTGGAGAAGAATCTTGGCGGTATCATGGAGGCTGTCTCAAAAGGAGGCTATGATCTGGGCATCGTCGTGGATCCTGATGTTGACCGTCTGGCTTTCATTCAGGAAGACGGGAAAATGTATGGTGAAGAATATACGCTGGTCACGGTGGCCGATTATATATTGGATCATGTCAAGGGCTCTACGGTCAGCAATCTGAGTTCTACCCGTGCTTTGCGGGATGTTACGGAACGGCATGGCTGTACCTATTATGCTGCAGCCGTTGGCGAAGTGAATGTGACGACGAAGATGAAAGAGGTCGGTGCTGTCATTGGTGGAGAAGGAAATGGCGGGGTGATCTATCCGGCCTGTCATTATGGTCGTGATGCTCTTGTGGGAATAGCTTTGTTCTTGAGCAGTCTGGCTCAGAAAGGATGCAAGGTCAGTGAACTCCGGGCTACTTTCCCGAACTATTTCATGGCTAAGAACCGGATTGACTTGAAACCTACTACGGATATCAATGCTATCCTCGAGAAGGTAAAGGATCAGTATCATTCTCGGAAAGATGTCCAGGTGACAACAATAGATGGTGTCAAACTCGATTTTTCGGATTGCTGGGTTCATCTGCGTAAGAGTAATACAGAGCCGATTATCCGTGTCTATAGTGAAGCTAAATCGAAAGAGAAAGCTGATGCTATCGGCAAGCAGATTATGCAAGAGGTCGAACAGATGCTGTAACAGCATCGGGAGAATGAATCTTGCAGAAATTCAGGCAGGCTATCCGATTAGATGGCCTGCCTGATGCGTTTTCTCCCATATTGTTGTTTTTCTGAGTCTAATGTTTAATGAAAGTGGATGACTCCTGTCGGAAGAATGGTTGTATTATGATTTGTCAGATTCTTGTCAATGATGATCCCTCCCTCAACATTGATGCCTTTTCCTTGATGTTTCAGTATGGTAGCTCCGGAAATATCTTTATATCCCGTATTTGTAGTTGTCGTTTTCAGTGTTGTTTGTATAGAATTGTTTGGGTTAAGGAGAAAGGTATAACTGCTGAATTGATTCCATACGAAAAAGGAAGAAAGATTGGAGAATCTTCCTGTTTCTATATTCTCACCTAAGACGAAATGAGGAGAAAAGCGATATGTCCCTGAAAGATACAGAGAGTAGATGCTGACGGGTCGTTCATGCTTGAAATGAAGATCACCGAAATGCGTGCCTCCTCTCAGTAAAAATTCTTTTGTTCTCCAAAGCGGAAATTCAGTTGTCGCGATGCGATATTTCATCAGTAATTCTACTTGATGCTCCTGCATGGATATTGCCAGGGGGAGTTTATTCGCAATAGGATAGACATAGACAGGACGTGTTCCTTGTAGAAAAACAGATGGATATTCTTTCCATAGAGAATCAACAGAAACGACCGTTCCTGTCTGTTTGATCAGATGAAGGTCCATAGGTGTAGGATTTGTCTTCAGATAGTCAGGATGATTAGTCTGTCTTTCTGCCTCTTGGGACTGAGGTTTGAAAATTTGTGTCCGGATATCCTGAGCATAAATATCGAAAGGAAACAGGAAAACAACCCCTGTTACTAAAATCCATTTCAGTTGTGCTTTCCTCATATTCTATTAGTATTTCTCTATTCTGATGACTGTCAAAAGACAGAAAACCCCTATGCAAAGTTATAATAATTATTTAGAATTGAGGAGAATTTTTTGTTAACTGTAACTTTTATAGGAAGAGACTAATAAGCAGAACCTGTACTCTTATCATTAGAAATATTCTTGTTTGATAAAAAATTACTTCTCTAGGTTAGCAATTAACATATCTCAGGGATATAATAAGTAAAAAGGCGATGGAAAGAAGGCGCATAACTAAATTGTGTCAAAGACTGTTGACCGGTTATTATTACTCCATGATTTAAGTTTTACTTTATTCCGATGAAATCGCTTAGTGGCCTAATTTTGGCCCTGTATGTGTTTAAGTGTTCTTTCAGAATGGGGCTATGCTTAAAGGTAATGGGTTGAGTACCATCAAAATGAAGTACTATATAATAAGGTGCATGAGTTGGTTTAAATCCTAATTCTTCCAACGACTCTTTTGTCCAAATTTGAAATGAGCCTTTTGTCCTTAGTTTGAACAATTGAGCATCCTCGCCACCGGTGTGGAGTAATACGTATTTCATCCGTTCAAATCCTGGAGTTACAAGAAGAGAACCTTTAGAATCTCCTGCACGGAGATAACAAATACCCTTTTCGATCATCTTTGCTTTTAATTCCCTTCTAGCATGATTGACTATTACCATAACTTCCTCGGGATTTTCAGACATTTTTTTTAGAATTGTCTTAGCCATAATTGGATTTTCAATTTCTTGCTTCCTTCGGATTCCGTAATCCAGATATTCTTTACTTTGATCAATACCGATAAATCTTCTACCTAGAAGGTTTGCTGCAATGCCTGTGGTACAACTTCCTGCAAAAGGATCAAATATCATATCACCTTCATGAGTTGAGGCTAAAATAATGCGATAGAGCAGCCGGAGAGGCTTTTGTGTAGGATGTTTGCCACATTTGAGTTCCCATGAAGAAAGAAAGGGGATTCTCCAAACATCTGTCATTCTTGTACCTCCATTTAATTGTTCCATGAGATCACAATTAAAGAAGTGGTGTCCACGTTCATTTTTTCTTGCCCAGACAATATATTCTGTAGTAAAGCTGAAATAATTTCTTGATAAGGTCGGTTTTGCATCTGATTTTTGCCAGACAATAATATTAAGAATTTTATATCCTAATTCAATCATGCAGGATGCTACAGAAAAAATATTATGATACGTTCCAGTAACGAAAATAGTAGCATTTTCCTTTAATATTTTTCGACAAGCAGAGAGCCATTTCCGATTGAACTCATTAATTTCTTCTTGACTTTTAATTCTGTCCCATTCTCCTTTTTCAAAGCTTTTCCATGTTCCATTAATGCAAGTTGAAATACCTTTTGACAAAAAATATGGTGGATCTGCAAATATCATATCAACTTTCTGATTTATATGATTAATCAGTCCCATCGTATTGCCATGTAGCAATGTGAAATCTTTATTTTGTGTCGAGAAGTAGTATCCCATTACATATTAAAGTTAAAAACCATTTCCTTTTGTTGTTGAGTGGCTAGTGATTCAGTCTGTAAATCAAAATTGAATACTAATGCCTCAATCATTATATGACGATTTTCTAAATGACCACCACTATGATAGAAATGTTCTTTGACTTTTACATTGAAATTATTCCAGTAACGACTCATCATTTCATTAGTCCGAAATTCGTTATGATGCCAAGTAGATAGAATGAAATGCGCAGGAGTATTGCGCAAAGCGCAATATAAGGCTTCTTCATCATTTTCCGTCCAGCCATTGTAATAATCTACGTATCTTCCGAAATATGGAG
>ENA-UOOK01003545-UOOK01003545.1-fermentation-metagenome-genome-assembly--contig:-NODE-3545-length-17618-cov-5.110972_pt1 | contig 17618 bp, 26 predicted proteins | sample MGYA00245777_ERZ724023 | MGnify/ENA primary metagenome ERZ724023 (study PRJEB28704, sample SAMN03018312) | fermentation metagenome | biome: anthropogenic terrestrial biome; feature: soil; material...
TAAGATTGCTTCAAAGAAATACTGGTATAGTATGCATATAAAAAGCAATTCATCTCGGTATTAAAATTACCGAGCTTTCTTGCAAGTCTATCGTAAAATAAAAATAGTGAAAGTTTCAAATGGTATATAGAATTAACTTTTGCAAAAAACATAATGAAGGAAGGTAATTTAATTGTTTAATGCTTATCAACAGTTTATTCGCCAAACTTTATATAAAGTTATGCATCCACAAATAACTTCCTTTAGCGGGTATGTCAACACAGTACTAAATACAACGTTATTAATAGTTTTGTTACTAATATTAATTTCTGTTGTTGCTTTATTAATATGTGGTCCAATCGTATTTTATAAGAAAAAAATAACTCCAATCAGCTATAAAATATATTTTTCAGGTGAAGATGAACTAAATGGGAAAGAAAAAAAGGAGCTGCAAAAGAAGCTTGTAATTTATAAAATATTATTTGCTTTATGTATATCATTAATATATATTCCTATCTTGTTGCCAATAGTATTCATTATAATAGACATATTGTAAAAGGGTGGAAAGTGCTAACTACAATTTATAATTCATAAAAAGTAACAGGTTCTTGAGCTTTGTTACATACTGTTTCAACAATTGTTAACTACCTCTCTTAAATTGCTAACACAATTATAGGAGGGGCTTGTTTATTAAATGTTTGAGCAATTATTTTATTTAATAGGTTAGTTTATGGTTGATTGGCAATAAATGAATTGCAAAAATAAATTAAGGAGATGTGATATTTATGGTATTTAATTTTTTTATTAATTTTGTAGCTTTCGTTTTGTATATTTTGGGGATATTTGCTATATTTTATCTCCCATTTCTAGACATAACAACACGAATAGATCAAGATAATGACCTAATATCTGTATTGAGCGTAATTTGTATAATATGGTCAGTAATAGAATCAATAACATTTGCATTTATGGTAGCTCATATATTCCCCCTTGGTGAAGGAATTAAATTAGCAAAGCAAGATTATATATTCTTTATTCTGTCTTATGCAAGCCTATTCGCATTTATTGAAATAACAAGATATCTGGAGTATATATCCAATAAGCACACAAAAAATATAAAATTATCTTTTTTAGGAGATCTTGATAGCTATAATCGTTATAAAATGATAGATAATAAATTGATAGAATTAACATATTACAACCAAACTGCAAAAATAAATGACGATGGATATGTATTATTATCTAAGCCATATTTTTTATCCCATGCAAAAGGCAGTGGATATTTTGGCAAAGATCTTACAAGATTTAAAGTAGCCAATTACAACTTAAGAAGCGGATATCGAGAGGATTACATTGTATGTGATGTGACTTTAGAATTAGCTGACAAATTAAAATATAGCTTTGCTGATTAAAAGGGGATGTTTTACTATACAAAAAAAAATTAAGATAACAATTGTTATGATGGTTATGGTTTGTTTAGCTATTATGTTTAATAGTAATGTTGCAACAGCTAAAGCAGAAAGTACGACATATATACCAATACCTGTATTTATGCATAATGGTGATCGTGAGAAAGAACACACTATTAAAAATATAGAAGAAGGAACTATTATACTACATAAAGATGGAGCAATGTCTGATTTAATTATTAATAAATCTTTAAAAAATCCACCTGCTGTAGGGAATATAGGTAATGGGAATAAAAGGATAGCAGTAATTGTTGGAATGGATGAAGAAACCCCTATAGCATATGCAGAAAAGGGCTCAGAACAAGAAACAAAATTAAGACAAACTGCTGAGAGAAATGCAGATATGGAAAAGAATTTCCCCAAATATGTAATTGCAATAGTGGCTGCGATTTTGGGTGCAGTAATATTAATGCAGCTACTGTCATCCAATTTTTAAAAAGAATATAGTCTTGTTAACTATGTATATATAAGGTAGACTTATTTTTTAGTCTGCCTTTTTTATAAAAGCAATAATAATAAGTTAAGAATATTTAATTATGGCTTTTAATTAAGCTAAAAGAAAGAAGGTAAAATGTGATATGCTGCCATTAGAAAACTTAAACATACCAAAAACAAAGATAAATCAGTTTAAAAAGAAAAATATAAACTCCTTGGAGGAATTAGTAAGATTTTTTCCCAGGAAATATATGGATTTTACGCATCCTATAACAGTATCACAAGCAATAGATGGGCAAACAGCAGCTGTTATTGTAACAATAACTAAAATATATTCTAGCTATGAAAAAAGCTATGTTAGAGCCATAGGAATTGATGAAAAAGATGACTCCCTATGTATAATGTGGTTTAATACAACATACATAGGTAAACAGCTAAAATCAGGGCATAAATATATCGTATGTGGAAAAATATCTATAAATTGCGAATATAACAACCAGGTACAAATGATTAATCCTATGTACATAAATGAGAGTATAGAAAAATTCAAAAAAATTATACCTGTTTATGCTAAAATACCTGGAATGTCTGCAGAGTATTTGACTAATTGTATTAGTAAAGCTTTGCAGTTAATAAGTAATCCTGAGTATTTAGATGAAGAAACTATTAAAAAATTTAAGTTACAATCAGAAATGGCAGCACTAGTAAACATACATGAGCCTAATAGTATTGCTGATATTAAAGCTGCTAAAAGACGAATCATATTTGATACACTTTATCAATATCAGTTTGAATTAGAAAAGAAAAATAGAAAAATGAAAAAAAATACTACTATTAAAGTCCCTAAATTAGATGAATGTAGAAAGTTTGTAAATAAGTTACCTTTTGAATTAACAGAAGATCAAGCTATGGCAATAAAAAAAATATATGAGCAAATGAAAGAAGGTAAAAGAGTAAACACTTTGCTTACAGCTGATGTTGGGGCGGGTAAAACCATAATAGCTTTTATACTCATGGTTATACTTTGCGAAAACGGATATCAAGCAGTATTAATGGCACCTACATCAGTACTTGCTAAGCAACATTTTAATGAACTAAATACTATGCTTGAAGGAACACCATTTAAAGCGTGCTTTTTAAACGGTGGATTAAAAGCAAAAGAAAAAAAAGAAGTATTAGCTGGTATAAAAAATGGAGAATATAATATGATTGTTGGTACTCATGCAGTAATTCAAAAGGATGTAATATTTAAGAATTTAGGTATTGCAATAGTAGATGAAGAACATCGTTTTGGAGTCGCACAAAGAACTGCTTTAATAGAAAAAACAAGTGATATTCATTATATTACTATGAGTGCAACACCAATTCCCAGAAGCTTAGCTTTAACAATGTATGGTGATACAATAGATATATTAACTATAACTACTATGCCTACTGGTAGAAAACCAATAAAAACAGCTTTAATTAGGAATAAAAGAAAAGCTTATAAATTTATGTATGATGAAATAAGAAGAGGACATCAGTGTTATTTTGTATGCCCTTTGATTGAAAAATCCTATGCAGAATCTATGGAAAATATAGATGCAGTTGAAGATGTATATAAAGAATTGCAAGCATATTTTAAAAATACTAATATAAAAATAGCTATGGTAACAGGCAAAATGAAAGAAGATGAAGTAAATAAAGCCATAGATAATTTTAAAAATAATAAAGTACAAATAATGATAGCAACTACAGTAATAGAAGTAGGTGTTAATGTACCTAATTCAACTGTAATGGTAATAAATAATGCAGAACGCTTTGGCCTTGCACAATTACATCAGCTTCGGGGTAGAGTGGGAAGGGGTAGTTTACAATCCTATTGCATCTTAATATCGAAAAAAACTACTAAGCGATTACAAGTTTTAACTACTACTAATGATGGATTTGTAATTGCCAATGAGGATATGAAGTTAAGAGGCAGCGGTAATTTAATAGGTGAGGAGCAATCTGGTCAAAATGAATTTATAGATTTAATGCTAATGTATCCAAACTTATTTAATAAAATCAAAGTAGAAATAAAAAGATTATATGATAATAATGAGGAATTAATAGATATTGCATAGTTATTTTTTTTAAAATGTAATAATAATAAGTTGAGTAAAAAATTATGGCTTTTATGAAGCTAAAAATGAAAGGGGTATTTATCATGGACAATGATTTAGGAGGAACAAGCCGAGAATCCTCCCTTTTTCAAAGGGGAGATGAAAGGCAAATTTCACTACTATATGTAATATAAATAACCTCTTAAATTGTTGACTTTGGGCTTAAAATATCGTATACTATGTGTATGAGTAAGAATAATATAATTCATGCAAGAACCTGTGTTTATAATGTAAATTATCATATCGTATGGAGTGTAAAATACCGCAAGCCAATATTAATAAATGGAGTTGATGAACACCTTAAAAAACTGTTTTATGAAATTGCTAAAGAAAAGGATTTTACAATTCATACGATGGAAGTAATGCCAGATCATGTTCATCTATTCGTATCTGCACACCCTAAAATATCACCATCATATATAGTTAAAATGTTAAAGGGTATCAGTGCAAGGAAACTCTTTATAGAGTATCCTGAATTGCAAAAACAATTATACAAAGGGCATCTATGGAATAATTCATTTTACATTGAAACTATAGGTTCTATATCAGAAGATGTTATTAAAAAGTATATTGAGCTGCAAAAAGAAAGGGGGTGATTTTTCAATATATGAAAAGAGTTATAAACTTTCAGTTAAACCCTAACAAAAAGCAACAGATCATATTAGGCAATTTAACTTATGCTGCTTCAAAGCTTTGGAATGTAGCTAATTATGAAAGAAAGAACTGGAGTAAACAAAGTGGCATTAAGTACCCTAACTGGTATGAGCAAAAGAAAAAGCTAAAAAGCCATTTTTGGTATAAAAATCTGCCATCTCAAACTGCACAAGAATTGCTAAAACAATTAGATTGCAGCTGGAAATCTTTCTATAAGTTATTGCAAACTGGCGGTATAAAAAATCCTAAGCCACCTAAATATAAACATCAGCCATTTAATGTAAGGTATCTAAATAATGGTTTTGAGCTGCTTAATAAGCATACACTGCAGCTATCTATACCTAAACAGTTAAAAACATATCTGAGTGATAAATTCAATATAACTGATAAGTATTTGCTTATAGATGTACCAGTACCAATAAGTGGTGCTGTCAAAATCGTAGAAATTATTCCAGAGCATAATAAATACAGTGTAAACATTATTGTAGAATTGCCAGATACAAAAACAAAAGAGGATAATGCTGTTTATATGAGTATAGACCTTGGAATAAACAATCTGATCACAGCTTATATAAATACTGGTAAAACATACATCATATCAGGCAGGCAATTATTAAGTATTAATAGATACTTTGATAAGAAAATAGCTTATTATAGTTCAATATCAGATAGCCAACAAGCAGCTAAAGGAATAAAATACCCAAAACAAAGCAAACGAGTGCAACAGCTCTACGCTAAAAGAAGAAAGCAGATAAATCACGTATTGCATACAGCTACTAAAAGCATTATAGATATAGCAGAACAGAATAATGTATGCAAAATCATCATTGGTGATATAACAAACATACGTGAGGATAATAATATGGGTAAAGTCAATAATCAAAAGTTTCATAAATGGCCATTTAAAAGGATAAAGGATTGTCTAATGTATAAAGCAGAGAATAAAGGTATAGCTGTTGAAATGCAGGAAGAAAGTTATACTAGCCAATGCAGTCCCTATACACCACAAGTATCAAAGAAATATGCTAAAAAGTCTAATAGAAAGTATAGGGGGTTATACAAGAATAATGCTAATACACAAATATTTAATGCTGATTGTGTTGGAGCATATAACATACTAAGAAAGTATCTGTGTAGGATGGAGAAATCCATACCAGCAGTAGTGAGGTTGGACACCCCAAGGATGTACCATTGGAACTCACAAAATTTCTTTGCGAATCCGAAGCTCTCCATTTCAATGGAGATGTAGTTCACTTAGAGAGAAGGAAATAATAAATATTGTTGTTGTTTCTAAAAGAGATGAAAATTATTGTTATGAGGTAGCTGCTAAAAGAAAGAAAAAATATAAAAATAAAGTATTTAAAGATTCATTTAAAGAAAAATAATAAATTAATAATAAAGAATGTAGCCGCGACTTAAATTATTGCAGCTACATTCTTTTATTTTTTCTTTTCCTATAAACCTGCTCTTTATATTTAAATCCTGTTCACTTTGCTAACTTAAAAAGGCAATTCATCTTAAAGCAAGCGAAATGCAATAGAAAGGATGCAGGAATATTTAAAAGGAAATAGAGCCTCAAAAAAATATGTAAATACTACAGCCCCAGTTAATTGCTAAGATATTGCAGCTACATTTACCAAAAATATTATTAGAAATCTCAATTAAACGGTTAATAACCTCATTATTGATACATTTATGCTTATACTCTGTAACCACAGCTAAGTGATATTTTAAACTGTAGCAGCTGTGCCTGTTTGTTTTATATTCAATACATATAATATGCTAACCCCTCTTTACAACTAATTGATTAAGTAATAAGATTATATTATACATTCAATATAAAATCAATACCCCCAAAAATGAAATACTTGCTAAAGTCTTCTATTTTTGTATTAGAAAAAGGAATTAATAAAATAAAAAAGGAGATTGAAATAATGGCTAAAAAAGAAATAAAAACAGATTTATGGGTATATGACCTTCTTAAACAAGCTGAAATAAATCTTGATTCGCAAGGAAGTAATATTAAAGAAATAAATGATGCACTAAAAACAGCTTCAAAGAAAGGTACAGGTAATGTTGGCTTTCCTGAATATGTTGGTGTAGTCAAAGACTATTTATTAGTTATTGAAGATAAAGCAGATTTAAGTAAACATATAAAATTTGATAATAAAGGGCTTATAAGCACAGAAACAACTGCAATAAAAGACTATGCAGTTAATGGTGCTCTGTTTTATGGCAAGCATTTATTTGATAATACTACATATAAAAAAGTAATTGCATTTGGTGTATCTGGTGATGAGAAAAAGCATAAAATTACACCTATTTATATAGATGAAACAGAGTTTTATAGGCAACTACCTGAAGTAGAATCGTTTATATCATTTAACGAACATAATATAGATGAATACTACACAAGAGAAATTTTAAAAGAAGATACAGACCAAGAAAAAGAAACTGCAGAAATTCTCAAAGATGCTGCAACCTTACACGAAGATTTAAGAAATTATGGTAATTTAAAGGATACAGATAAGCCATTAGTTGTATCAGGTATTCTTTTAGCCTTAAGAGAAAGTGAATTTAAAAATTTCTCTATAGATGATTTAACGGGCGATGATATAAAAACTGATGGGCAAAAAATATACGATGCAATAAGTGATAATTTAAAGCGTTCAAAAGTTGCTCCTGAAGTAAAAAAGGATAAACTATTAAGTCAATTTGCACTTATAAAAGATACTGTTAAACTAAATGAAATTGAACCAAAATTAGGGAAAACACCTTTAAAATATTTTACTGAATTTCTATATAAAAAGATCTATAAGTCTATAAGATATAGCAATAGTGCAGAAGATTATATAGGAAGATTTTATGGGGAATTTATGAGTTATTCAGGTGGTGACGGTCAAACCCTTGGTATTATTCTAACCCCTAAACATATAACTGAATTATGTTGCGATTTGGTCAATATTCAGCCTAATGATATAGTATTGGACCCATGTTGTGGTACTGCTGGCTTTCTTATTGCTGCAATGCATAATATGATAAAAAAGACAAATGATGCTAATGTAATAAAAAGTATTAAGCAAAAACAGTTACATGGTATTGAGATACAACCATATATGTTTACTATTGCTACTACTAATATGATTTTAAGAGGTGATGGTAAGAGCAATCTTATAAATGAAGATTTTTTAAAGCTGGATGCTAATAAATTACAGCTTAAACAAGCTACTGTTGGTATGATGAATCCACCATATTCACAAGGTTCAAAACAAAATCCAAACTTATACGAAATAGCTTTTACAGAACATTTACTAGATTCTCTAACCGAAGGAGCAAGATGTGCAGTTATTGTTCCACAATCTTCTATGACAGGTAAAACCAAAGAAGAACAATCTATAAAAGAAAACATATTAAAACATCATACATTAGAAGGTGTTATTACCTTAAATAAAGACACTTTTTATGGCGTAGGAACTATCCCTTGCATAGCTGTATTTACTGCAGGAGAACCACACCCAAAGAATAAAGTATGTAAATTTATTAACTTTGAAGATGATGGTTATAAAGTAGCTCCACATATCGGTTTAATAGAAACAGAAGCAGTAAAAGATAAAAAACAACACTTACTTGATGTTTGGTTTGATAGAATAAAAGCTGAAAGTAAATTCTGTGTAAAAACAACTATAGAAGCAACTGATGAATGGCTTCATAGTTTTTATTATTTTAATGATGATATTCCTATTGATAAGGATTTTGAAAAAACTGTTGGCGATTACTTGTCTTTTGAATTCTCAATGATAATGCAAAATAGACAATATTTATTTAACACTTCCCTTAAAAAAAAGGAGAAAAATGAAAATGAAACTAAATGATAGAAAGTGGAAAGAATTTAAAGTTGATGACATCTTCGAGATTTTTAACTCTGTGCCATATCATAAAAATAATTTAATATCAAATAATGATGAAAATAATTCTATTCCATATATAACAAGGACCAATAAAAATAATGGATTAGAAGATATTGTGGAAAAAAGGGAAAGTTTTAAAACCAACCCAAAGGATATTATTATATTTGGGGCTGAAAATGCTACTTTCTTTTACCAACCTTTCGAACATATAACCGGCAATAAAATGTATGGTGTTAAAAATAATATGATAAATAAATATGTAGGCTTATTTATTCAACAAATGCTTAATAAAAGTATTAAAGATTGTGGTTTTTGTTATGGCCAAGGTTTGACTGGAGCAAAAGAAAAACGAAGAAATATAATGCTTCCAGTTATGATTGAAGATGATACTAAACCCGACTGGCAATTTATGGATGATTATATAAAAGGGCAAGAAGAACTAAAAAAGAAAAAGTATTTTGATTATATTAAAGATATTGTTGGAAATTTAGAATATAAAAAGATACTTTCATTAGAAAAAAAAGAATGGAAGAGTTTTTATATTTCAGACATTTTCAATATAGAACCAGGCAAAAGGTTAACCAAAACAAATATGATAAGTGGAGATATGCCTTTTATTGGGTCAACTGATTCAAATAATGGCATTACTAATTTTGTATCTAATATTAATATAAGTTTAGATATGAATGTACTTGGTGTAAATTATAATGGTAGCGTTGTTCAAAATTTTTATCATCCATATAAATGTATTTTTTCTGATGATGTTAAGAGATTTCACTTAAAACAACAGTCAGATAATAAGTACATTTTATTATTTTTCAAAACAATAATATTAAAGCAAAAGAACAAATATACATATGGATATAAATTTAATGAAAATCGAATGAAAAGACAAAAAATATTAGTTCCTATAAATGAGCAAAATAGTCCAGACTATAAGTACATGGAGCAATACATTAAAAATATTATGATTACAAAATATAAGGAATATATTTTATATAATAATTAATAGCTAAATGGGGAATAACGCAATTATGGTTTTTGTAGTTAGCATTATTCCAATAATAGTAGCAATTGTGTTTTTTCAGTTAGCTACTATTTTTTTATTTATCAAAATATCATACAATGGCAACTACATTCTTTTATTTTTTCTTTTTCTATAAACCTACCCCCTCCACATTTAAACCCTGTCCACTTGTCTGCCATAAAATGATGGATTACATTCCAAAGTAAGCAAAATACAATAGAAAGGCCATAGGAGCGTTTTAATGGCATATCATAAAACTTACACATTTTTAAAGCTACTTTATCCATTGTTTAAAATGAAATAGCCTTAAAAAAATAGCTTGGGCTTAAAAATAAGAAAAATATAGCAGAAATTAATAATATATTTAATCAGCTTAGTATCTTAATTATTTGCTAATAGAAAGACAATACACAAAAGTAGTTATATAATACTTCACTATAACTTTCTTTTTATTTTCTTATAGATGAAATGCGGCCTATAGCTTGCATCGATTAGAGCAGTGTTCCAGCTCCCATAAATATTTATAATTGTTGCAATATTAGGCTTGGTATAACGCATATCTTTCGCAAATGGGACCCAGCCTAATTGTTTGACTCTTTTCCTAATAGCATTAATACAGTCTTGCTTTGTATAATTTCTGTTAGCAGTTAGACCAGCTTCTTTAATTGCATTATTCCAACTCCCAAATAATTTAGCTACGTTTTTCCTGCATGGTTTTAGTGCTGAGTTTTCATAATCACATACGGTTGGGGTCTTTTTTAGCTGCTTTGCTAGTAGTTGTATTGAATTAATTGCATATTCTTTAGTATAAGCCAAGCAAATTGCACATCCTTTTTAAAACTATGTTTTCGTTAGTATTTGCACTTAAATACTCTAACCTTATATCATTCTTTCTTATTTCATTTATAACTTTATAATACATTGCATGGTTTAAATAATTAGTATAAATAAATACAATATCAGCATTATTTAATATATTTATATCAAAGTTAAGTGCATCAGGGTGTATAAATGTAAAATTAGGTAGTAGCTCTTTCATTCGCTGCTGCCATTTTTCATGCCCACCAATAACAACAGCCTTAACATTTTTTAATTTATTTGTATCTATATCTTTTTCTATATATTCCTCTTGATTGTCGAGATTAAATATAAATTCTCTTAAAGAGGAAACCTCTTTTTTATAATCTTCTTTTTCATTTAATTTTTGGGATAATTTTTTATTTTCTTTTTCTAATTCTTTTATTTTATTTTTTAATTTATTATTTTCATCTTTTAATATTATACTTTCCTTATTTATTTTTTCTTTTTCTAATTTAATATTATTAAATAATTCTTCTTTTTTATGAAGTTCTTCATATAACTGCTCATTAAAATTCTGAAAGAAAAACTGTTTCGCTTTATTATATTCTTTACACAAATAGCGAATTTCAATCGCAGGATATATGAATTTTAAGAACTCTTTATAATCAATTTCTTCCTTGGGAAATAAGCTTGTATAGCAAAACATTGTTTCTTGTATTTCTTTTGAGCTTAAATAATCCTTACCAACTATACTTACTAGTGATATTCCTTCAAAGTCATATATGCGTTCAAACGCATCGAAGAATTTTTCTTCCTTTGATAATTTATCTGTATTTATAAGCATACCTTCTTGTACATCTTCTTTTAATCTGTAAGAAGTGGGTATAAAACTTATTGGGCCTTCCTTTTTTATTTTTAATTCTAACTTTTCTAATAACTCTTTTTCTGCTTCTGGTATATCGTTTATATTTACTCTCCAGTCTTTTGTGTAACGTAATAACCTTTGGCTGTATGACTGTATTAAGCTATTATAGATATCATCTGTTGCATCTATCTCTTTATTTAAATTCTGTGAAAAGATAATAAGCATTAAAACATTAGAATTTAATTCATCATCTCCTATATTATTCATTCCTTTATTTTTCCTAACAAAATCATATAGGAACTTTGAAATTGTAATTTTGTCATGGTTTTCTGCATAAACGTAGGAATATCTCCAATTACATTTCAATATCTCATATAATGCATTATTTATATAATCATCTTCTCCAGAAGCAATCAAAATACCTAGTACCTTTTTAAAATAATATTCCTGCTTAACAGATCCCTCCTGTGCCATCTGATGATTATAATACTTATTCTGTTTTGCTAAACTTATAAATTTTAGCTTGTCCTTATTATAAATTTTATCAATATCACTGTATGTTGCAGGGTTTGTACTAAACGCTTCACATAAAAAAGGTGTTAAATCAATTTCTGTTTCCATTATCTTCGCCCCCCCTATCTTTATTATATCCATTACACTGCAATTTAAAACTGTACCTGTCTTTAATATGTCCCTGTGATTTTGCAGTTATAAACACTTATTAATTACAGGTATTCCACCTTTTTTGGTATTGACTTCATATTAAGTATATAATATAATTATATTATATAATCAATTAGTTGTAAAGAGGAGTGAACATATTATGAATACTGAATATAAAACAAATAGGCACAGCTGTTACAGCTTAAAATATCACTTAGTTGTGGTTACAAAGTATAGGCATAAATGTATCAATAAAGAGGTTATGAACCGCTTAATTGAGATTTCTAACAATATCTTCGATAAATGGAACTGTAGTATTCTAGAAATTAATGGTGAAGCTGACCATTTACATATTCTTTTTGAAGCTCCACCACAAGTACAGTTATCTAAACTTATTAATAATTTTAAAACTGTAAGCAGCAGATTAATAAGAAAGGATTTTGCTGAATATCTATCTAAATTTTACTGGAAACCTTACTTTTGGAGTGAAAGCTACCTTATTTTATCTACAGGTGGTGCTACTATTGATATTATTGAGCAGTATATTCAGAATCAGGCTACTCCACAGGAATAGCGAAAAACTAACCCCTCCTAAACTTTTTTGTTATAGAAGGGGAATGCGTTTTTCAGTTCTGTTCAAATTATAATGAAGAATCTGTTAGAGCTGTAAGAGATGCAACATATAATACAGTTAATTTATTGTGCTTAGCTTGTTAGTGTATCCTTTAATAACTGTGAAAATTAAATAATATTAATGCTTAACCTTTAATATGGAGAAAAATTAAGGGGGGGGAAAAAAATAAAATGAATATAAAAGTTACTTGTGAACTAGAAATACCAAATACCACAATTGAGGAAAGCAATTATGACTTGTCCTTACTGTGGAGAAAATTTTGATGCTACAATATACGGGAGATCCGAACATGGAAGTAATATAAGTGACAAAATCGATTTGCAATATGGGATTTTTAAATGCCCTAATTGCAAAAAAAGTTTAAAACAAGGGGGCAAAAATTAGAAATAACTGAAGTGTAAGACATATAACAAAAATTGGAGGAGGAAAAATGAATAAGGGTTATTTTAATTTAGAAAATAAGCTTGAAAGTATAATTATTAAACCTAATATTACTGCTTATGATTTTTTACATGGCAGTTGTGAAAAATTTGCTCTAGCATTAAACAAAGTAATGAATTATAGGATTATTCTTTGGATAGACTATCATGATGATATAAAGAGGAACGCATTATTACACGCATTTAATGTTTTTAACTTTAAAGGTAAGACATATTATGCGGACATTCGTGGCATTACCGATAATATTGAAGATATAATGAATGAATTCGATTATTATGAAGAACCAGATATGTATGAATATAATTACAATGAAGCAGTCAAAGTTCTACACAATTTAAAATTAAATGATGATGTATCTATAGAACTGTTTAATTATATTAAAAAGAATAAGTCGAATTATACTATGGAGTAGCCATATTCCAGAAATTAAGAGTGCAAACTTTATTGTTTGTGCTCTTATTTTTTTAAAATGTAATAATAATAAATTGAATAAAATTATTATGGCTTTCTAAAGCCGAAAATATGAAAGGAGTTTTAGAAAATGAAAATAGTCGATCAACGAGGAAATGAGCAAGAAGTATTTGACTTAGACTTAAAAGATTGTAAATTATATGGTCAGCCCAAAAGCCTGAAAAAGCCAGAAGTATTGTTGGGCGAATATGCCTCAATAAAAAGAGCTATTGATGTTATGGCAGAAGCAATTTCAATCAATAGCCAAGACAAAAATCTTATTTATACAATGCCAGCCCAATAATCATATAGCAAAAGTCAACTGAAAAAATTATAAAAAATTAGGGAGGATTTATAAGAAAATGGAAAGAATAAAAATATTAACACAAGAACAGTTTGATAGTTTTAAAAGTTCAAATGATCAGGAAAGAATAGCAAGGGAACTTTTGAGTTTATCAAAAAATGCAGCAATAGGTATAGGCGATACTGCAGTAATGATAGATAATGCAAAACCTTTAGAGGTGTATAAGAACACTTGGAAAGGCAAAGAGTATTTTCAGATTGTTATCAAACCTATAGACGAAAAAATAGCAATGTGCTATTCGATTTATCCATTATCAGAAACATCAAATAGAAATAAATATAAACTACACAGATCACTTATTTATAGGCCTGAAGTATTAGAAAAAGAATATATAAAATGTGAAAAATGTGGTAAGAAGGCTTACCTAACATTTTATGATGTTGATTGGAACGCTATTAACTTATGCAAAGATTGCTTCGAAAAAATATAATTTATAATTTTAAAAGCCATGGAGATTAAGTAATATCAATACTTAATCCATATAGTCAAAATAATGTAGGGGAGATGCAAACTGAATGGATCCAATAGTAGAATGTCAAGAAGAAATTAGAAGATTAAGAACTGTTATTAGCGAAATGGAAGAAAACTGTATTGAATTTCCTTTTAAACAGGGAAGCAAAGTATTTGGAGTTGCAGCTTATTGCAATTTGGAAAAGATAATATATCTTCCAGAACAATGTTATTATGTAGCTCCTTATAATGGGGAACACGTAATTCAAGGCTTAATGGGAGGTTTTAAAGTAGTTAAGGATGTTTTTGCAACAAAAGCAGAAGCTGAAAAATATATAGAAGAAAATGGTTTAAACTAATAATACAAGTATTATAATAATAGTAAAAGGAGGGAGAATGTAATAGACAATAGTTTGTATATAAATAGTAATAAGCGTTATACTTAAATTATTTATATACTTATTAAATAGTCTATTACTGAAAATAAAAAATGGAAAGTAGAAAAGAAATTATTGATCTAATTCTACTAGCTGATAAAAGACTTAAGCAAGAATTGGATCCAGATGAAAAAGTAGAACTAATATTAGTTGGCGGAAGTGCACTACTTATTAAAGGCATAATTAATAGGGCTACTTTGGATATTGATACATATTTAATTAATGATAATAAAATAAGAAATATACTTAAAGAATATAATATTAATGATGATGCAGGTCGAGTTATGACAATATGCTCAGATTTTGATGACAGACTTGAAAAGATTAATTTGCCACTTGAGAAAATTAATCTTTATACATTAAGTGATTATGATTTAATAATTTCAAAAATTGGCTCACAACGGCCAAAAGATTTTGAAGATATATCAAATCCTAAGCTACTTGAAAAAATCAATTTTGATAAATTAGAAGAATTACTAAAAGAAGCAATACTTGATAATCCTATAAATGAACGAAGAGCATGGAGTGATTTTAGACTAATTAAAGAAATAGCTAATAAAAATAAAGCAAAAAATAATAATAAAGGAAATGAGTTAGAATGATTACATTCACAAATTTTATTGAGGAATATAAAAGCAGCTTAACGGAAGCAGTAGAATTAAAACAAATTATTGACGTAAGTAAAAGCGACTATAGAGTAAGAAAAATTCTTGTTCCTTATGTAATGAAAGATAAGGAAACTTATAATAATTTAATTAAATTATCTAAGCAAGACGAATATGCAAGGGAACTTGTTTGTGATTGTATTTTGTTTCTGGATAAAATCAAAAATACCGGATTATATATAAAAAACAATGAAATAAAAGATTTAATCTTAAACTTCAATGAGATAGTTAATGATAAGAGTTTATTAAAAGCTGGTTATGAATTATCAAGTATTAATTTTAATAATTATTGTAAAGTTATAAATAGTTATTTATTAAAATTAAAAATCTCACAGGATAGCAACTTAAAAAGTATCTTAGATAAAAAATACTCAGAGATTGATTTTGATGATTTAATTAAGTTATAAAAAAATAAATAGAAATTTTTATTAAGAATGCAGACTTTACTGTTTGCACTCTTAATTTTTTTAAAATTGCAATAATAATAAGTTAAGCAAAAATATTATGGCTTTTTTAAAGCCGAAATTAAGGAGGAATCTTTTATGCTAAGCAAATTATCACATAAGGACAAAGAAGAATGTGGATATATTAAAGACATAATAAATTGTATACAAGAGAGAACGGATACTATTGTTGCTAAATGTTATGAGGATGATAGCTGTTATCCTATCTTTAAGGTATCTGTGCTATGCGAAAATAAAGAAAGCCAAAAGATTATCCTGAATTGTACTCACTTGGGTCGTACATTTTCAAGAGTTCTATTTCCTAATAATAAATGTTTTTATGAATATGAAAGCTTGGGAGATGTAATCGAAGATCTATACAATCAAACAATGTAAGTTAAATACCAATATTTTAAATCTGGATTAAGGAGAAAAAATAATGAAAAGTTTTTACAAAGAGGAATTCGAAGATGGAGATAAGGTTAGATTAATCACTGATTGGTATCAAAAAGCAGGATTTCCATTCAAAAAAGGAGACATTTTTACTGTGAAGTATCAAGATGGTGAAGATGTTCAAACAGATAAAGGTATTTTTGATTTTGATGAATTGGAGCTTGTAAATGAATAAATTAACATCTATTTTAAAGGTTAACTTTAGAAGCTAAAAATAAAAAAATTAAAGGAGGATTAAATATGAAAATTAAGGAAAATCCCATAGTTGTTTTAAAGGATGGAAGAAAAGGTAAAGTTATCGGTACTCTACAGAATGGAGAATATATGCTTGAAAGTGGCAATGGAGGACAAATTACTTTTTTTATAAAAGACGATATTGTTAGATAAATAATTAAGGCATATTACAAAAATATTAGATAATTCTAAAAAAAATAGATTAAATTTCAGGGGGAGGATTTTTATGTATAATTTAAAATTCACTGCTTTGCAATGTGATAGGATGGCAAATAAATTTATGCAAGATGCAGATTTATTGCAAAATAGTTGTGGTATTGGAAAAAAAGTAATAATCTCAATAGGCACAGAGAGTGAGCCTACCGAAGATTATATAAAAAGATTAGAGAAACATATAGAAAAAATGGATATTGATAATGTTCAGTATGTAGCAGTAAAATGTATTTCTGCTTCGTAATACAAAAAAATAAGGATTGAGTATTATCAATATTTAATCCTTATTTTAAAAATGATATAAAGTAAAGAGGTAAAAATTATGAATAGTAAAAAATATATAATGTATCTTGAAAATCGTTTAAATGAAGCATTAGATGAAATTGAAGATACCTATGAAGAAGAAGGCTGGGAAAGCTCATGGGCTGAAAGTATTGCAGAAGAATTCGCTGAAAAGAAAAGGGATTATGAAGAGAAAAATAATTAATAGGAAGGGGTCAATTATAATATGGCAAAGGATAATAAGACAATAGAAACTGAAAAAACTTCAATATTTTATATAATTCTCGTAAAAAGAGACGGAGTTAAAAAATTTATCAGCAAAGATTATTTATCATGTTTTCCATGTACTGTACTGCTTAATAAGGCAAAACGATTTTATACAGAGCAGAAAGCACAAAACTTTATTGATAATAAATTAACCTCTTGTAATGATATAGAGGTTATCAAACCAATTAAAGTTGAAAGTACTCTAAAACTATGTTAATCAATAGGAGGAAAAGTAATATAAATTTAAGGGAGGATAATACAATACCCAAATACAATCCAAAAGATCAATATAACGGCTCATTTAACATAGACAAGGTGAACCAGTGCAAATGTTTATTCT
>ENA-UOOK01003546-UOOK01003546.1-fermentation-metagenome-genome-assembly--contig:-NODE-3546-length-17618-cov-3.806981_pt1 | contig 17618 bp, 11 predicted proteins | sample MGYA00245777_ERZ724023 | MGnify/ENA primary metagenome ERZ724023 (study PRJEB28704, sample SAMN03018312) | fermentation metagenome | biome: anthropogenic terrestrial biome; feature: soil; material...
GAGCTTCCCGAAGATGAACTGAAATACCTGGATATGCACAGTACCGGTATCTATGCTGCCAAAGCCTATCAAATGCTGGGGGATAGAAGCCGCTCTCTGTCTGTATTGTCTGAAGAGCTTCAGCGGCTAAGAAACACGGGCAATTATGAAGAAATGTGGGCTTGTTACCTTATGGCTGCTGAAATTCACTACCAGAATGCATTTATTGACAAGATGAATAATGGAAATGCTTCCTTTGAGGCTGCGGTGAAGTATTTTACTCTGGCGGATGACTATGCGCCCCTCTACCGCAAAACCGATTTTCAGATGCATTGGGCGAAAATGCAGAAGCTTACCTATAGTCTCATTTTTACTGATGTCCCGAAGGAAAACATTATACAGGAAATCTTTGAAAGTCTCAATAATACAGGAGCGTATTTGAAGAATCTTGTCCTTGCAAGGCTTATGGGGTATTTTTCCGCAATATCCGATTATCCCAATGCGATTAAATGTGCAAGTCTGTGCATAGAAGCAGGAGAAAAAGCTAATATGATGCTTCATCCATCATTAGCATACGGAATACTAACAAGAGCGGCAATAGAGACGAATGATTATGAAAAGGCAGTTAACCTTACACATCGTTATTTAAAGCTCTGCTCTAACAATGGAATTTATGAATACTTCAGGATGCGGAAAGCCTATGACCAGGTCCTTGAGTTCGCATATGATAATGGAATAGAGCCTGAGTTCACAAGACAAATGATTGAATTTGCCGGGTACAAGCCAAAGAAAGTGTATATTGATACTTTGGGTGGTTTTGCCGCTTATCAGGACAAAGATAAGCAAAAGCCTTTAAAATTCAGGTCGAAAAAGGAACGTGAACTTTTAGCCTTTTTGCTTGATGCAAATAATCGGGGGGCTACAAAAGAACAAATATTTAACGCCATCTGGCAGGAGTCAGAAGCCAATAATATAAAAAATCTGATCGCAGTTAACCTGAACCATTTAAAAAACGACCTTAAACGTGCAGGCATTGCAGAATCTGTTATCTGTCGGGGAAACCACTATTTTATTTGTTGGGAAGAAATTGAGTGCGATAATGATATCTACGAAAGAGCATATGAAGAATTCAAGCTTCAAAATACTAAAGAACTAGCCAAAAAGCTTTTATCTCTTTATAAAGGCGAATATTTATCAGATTTCGAAGCACTATGGGCAATTAAAAAAAGGATAAGATACCGAGAAATTTATGGGGAAGTCATGGAGTATTGTCAGAAATTATGAATCAATACAATTCTTCTTTTCATACATTTCATTTAGTATATTATCACCATTTAAGACAAAAAGTTGCTAAAATCACCTAGAAAATTAATTAAGCTATATATTTCGTAAAATCTTAATCACATTTTACGAAATGTTACATTGTTTATTTATCGCACTAATTAACCCATATTCTACCTTTCTTTTTATATCTTCTATAACACCATTGTTGGAGGGCAGTATATATTTGTTTTGATGGAATAAAAGAAATAGTTATAAAACAGGATTTTTACGCAACGATTTTTCTTGCAAACATGGCAGCACTGGCAAAGATGCAGTCTGATGAAGAAATACAAAATAAAAACGAAGGTAAGGAATTAAAATACGAGTATAAGACAAATGTAAATACTATGATTGGCAAATTAAAAGACAGGTTGATACTCATCATGATAGAAAAAAGCCTGTTGAAACGTACACGCATGTATAGGGATCTAATAAGAGAAATATCCAAGAATACTATACCAATAAGGCCAGACAGACAAAACCCCCGAAAATTCAAGCATTATAGAGATAGATATCCAATGAATGCTCGACGCGGGTTGTAAATAACGGGTAAGTAACAAAAATAATACATAAATGGTAAATAGAAAATGATAGATTTTTATTCATATAAATAACATTATATTCAATACTAGCTAGTATATGGCATATGTGTCATTACAATAGCTTACATAATTGCCACAATTTTAAAGTACCACTATTTTACTAATATGTAGCCTTATAACTATTACTAATTATATGATATATGATACCATTTTAGCTTGATGACATTGCTTTAGGGCTGCCTTAACCCCTTAATCATTGACCATATAATATTATTTTAGATATATAATACCTGGTTTTATCATCTGGGCAAGGGTAATGCCTGCAAACCCAGTTGCTGCTACAGCACATCCTGTCCATGACTGGAGACTATGTGGACCAAATGGCAGCTTTTCTATTGGATCATTGGACATAACACCTAATATTCTTGCATACTTCGGTATACATAAAAACTTCATGCAATTTTCATATTCCTTTTTCACATAATCAATTTTCTCCTGTGATGCATTCATTTCATCGGCGTATAATTGAAAATCCTGCAAAATAATGGGCATAGCTACGCTCTTTGAATTATTCCATGTATTCTGGATTGACCACCAAGTTTGGTTCGCTTTGTTTTTTAGCAGCCCTGTACTACCAAATAAATGATTTTGAATCGCATCATAGATGATCTTTTTAAGTTGGGGACGTTTGGTCAATGCTAAAGCAGCGGATAAAGCCTCAATGACGTAAAATGTGTCACCGAAGTCTAGCACATCTTGGTAATGATTTTCTCCAGGGAAGGTGCCGTCAAAGATCCAGTTCAAATTTCTACCATCCTCGTTCCAGTCCTGTGTTAAAAACAAAACAGCATCTTCGCCTATTTTCATATATTTTTCCTCACCCGTTAGCTGGGAAAAGAACATCATTGTAAGAGCAGTAGTCGCTGTGGATACACTATAAATATTCTCAGCGAACCCTCTAATCCAACCGTTATTAAAACCACCAGATTGATGACGAAAACGCATTGCCCATTTATCAAGATATCTGCGTAATGAAGTAATATAAATTTCTTTGCGCTGCTTATCTACGTATCGACATGCTATCGCCATAGCTGCCATCATGCTACCTACATCCGCTAAGTTCATCCAATTATTTTTGCGCACCTCTTCTAGCTCTACTTCAGTCAGTTCATTTGTTTTTTGCTGGCGATAAGCCTGTGTAAAAGCACCTTCCGGCATCTGCTCCACTACCAACAAATCCAGAATTTCCGTGGCAATTTCTATATATTCCTTATTGCCCAGCAGATGATATCCTGCAAGAAGAGTACGAATTGGATAAGAAGCAGTATACCACAAGCGTTGACTCCCCTCATAATCTCCCAGAAAACCATCTGCAGTACGATGCTCAACCAACCACTGACATAGAATGTGCATCATGGAGGTTTGATTCATGCTCACTTTTTTCTCCACATCATGAACGGAAGGCAATTTATCAGACGGTGCTTGAGGATACATACTCTGCAGTTGAAATGGACTGTCACTAGTTATTTCTAACCCGTTTACCATATACCTTCCTCCTGATCCGATTCCTACAAAGCTAAAGGCCAATACTCCCCCTTTATGTTCTATCATTATCTCCTGTTCTAAAAGCCTATTTTTATCTACTTGGATCTCAACAGTACAATAGGGAGTTCCAGTAAGAGCACTAGCATCCGCTTCTACGGCCGAACATACTACCTTGAAAGCGTCCCACGATTGTAGAGGGTCAAAAAAATATAATTTTATTTGGTAAATTCCTTTAGGCAGCCCTACTCTAAACTCGCCCTTTTTACCATACAAAAAATCTTTGAGTGGTGCAGATAAATGCCTGTCTCTCCATTGATTAAGGGTCTCAGTTATCCACATGTAACGAGGTGATTGATATACCCGTTCTACCTTGCAATACCCACTTTCTGTAGGCACACTACTGTTTCCAAAATCAAATTTAACGTTTGTGCTCATCTTTTTACCTCCATACCTCCTATATTGCTTAAACGATGAATTATTAAAAGCGTCAACCCACATAAATTCTAAACTTTTATGTGGGTTGACCTACTTACACAAAGTTTCTATCTAACCTATAAATTTATTTAAACATCGCCTTAGCGGCATTCATCTCATCATCTATGGTTTTTAATGTTTCATTAGCCGCCTTGGTAAAATCTCCCCCACCTGCTGCATCCCACTCTGTAAGGAAATCATCATATTCATCCAATGAACGTGCACCAGTGATAAAATTAATGATATTCTTTTTATAAATAATATCAGCTGAAGCCTTATATGCGGCATTTACCTCACTGGGGATAAACTTACCAAGATAACTGAAATAATTCTCACCATTTATCATGGTACCCATTATGGCATACTTATAATGTTCAGGTTCATTGGAGGGACGAGTAGAATCATGCACTTTTACAGTCCTAAGAGATGCATTTTTAAAGAAGTTAGTTCCCATAGGACCACAATTTGCCGAATCGTTATATGGTGAAATCGGTACAATAGCCCCTGTATCGTCACGCTTCCAATGTATATTCTTTTCGCCAAAATTCACTCTATAGAAGACATCCTCATCGGATCCCATCTTGTTGAGTAATTGTAAAACTTTTTCAGCCTTTCCCTCTTCGGAGGTCATGGATTTACCAAAGGCTAATAAGTTCGTGATTTTACTCCAGTTCATATAACCATAATCCCCGTTTGGCCCTTTAGGCGCCGGTCCTCGCTCAAGCTCAGCATCTGGGGTAAGTGCCATTAGGTTTTCATGTGAGGCTCCTCCGGGGGACACCTCATAATATGTCCCATCTATCAGCAACCCCACCTGGCTATTTGACCATTTTTCAGATCTAAGTTTACCATCTACTGATATGAATTCAGGGTCTATTATGCCTTTCTTAAACCAACTGTTTAATACCTGTAAAGCATCCTTTGCTCTAGGATCAGTGATCCCATATTTGATCGTGTCATTGGCACCCTTGTTCCACATGCCGGGATAAACTCCAAAGGCTGCAAAGACAGATGTTGCTAAATTGGGCGTAGCATCCTTTCCTCTAATTGTAAATCCATAGGTATCATTTTGACCATTTCCATCTGGATCCTCGGTTACAAATTTCATTAAGGCTTCCTCATATTCTTCCAAGGTTTCAGGAATCTTATTTATGCCAACTTTAGTGAGCCAATCTTTCCGCCAAGTATTTGTAAAAGGACGGGTTTGGGAAGCATCCATAGCAGGAAAACCATAAATTTTTCCGTCTACCATTGCAATCCGCCATACCTGTGTCCCATATTCAACTGTGGCAGCAGAAAGCTCAGGTGCATTTTCTTTTATCTGCTCAGCTGTTATCCCACTCAGAACTCCCTGTTCCTGATATGTGGATAGGAGCCCTGGATTATGGCACCAGAACAAGTCAGGGATTTCACCTGAAGCCAATCTCGCATTGAGCAAGTCCCAGTAGTTCCCTATCTCTATGGGCATAAGCTTTACCTCTAACCCGAGAATCAATGTGCTCATATACTGTTCAACTTCATTATTATTATCCACTACGGCACTGGTTGGGTTCACATAGGTGATGGTATAAGTCTTTTCAGATATAGGAGTTACTTCGCTCTCATCCGATTTAGATTCACCTTGTGATACCGAATTCGGGTCTTGTTCTTTTCCACCTTCCTGTGCTACACATCCCGATAAGACAGCCATCAATAATACAAAGCTCAAAATAAAGGCCATCTGTCTGTAGATATTTTCCCATCTCTCCATTTCAAAACTCCTCACATTATTTATTATATAGTCAAGCCTCATACAGAATCTTTAAAATAATTAAATCCTATATTAGGCTTTGTCTATATCCTACATTAAATCCTGTCTATTTCCATGATAACCTTAACTAAAACTGCATTTTTTACATACCCCATTCTATATGAAAGTCGTCGTAATTCAGCCCCATTGCTGAAGTTTCCTCCTCTAAGAATGGAAAGTGCGACTTCACCACATTCCGCTCAAGTAACCTTAACCTAATTTCTACATTTGTCTTTGGCTATGAAATCGTCTGTATAAATGATGGTAAGGACTTTTGACGGAACAGCGAGTTTCTGTTATGCTTTAAATGCAGCGTACATTTTATCTAAACGACGATGTATCGCACTTATCCTTTAACTGATCCTAGCATTATACCCTTTACAAAATACTTTTGTAAAAATGGATAAACAATGACAATGGGTAATGTACTGAAAACAATTAAAGCAGCACGCACTGAGATCTCTGTGGGCTTAGCGGACATATCTATGATCATACCATCAGCAAGCATATCCATCTGTTGCTCCAGTAGTACCCGCCTCAAAAAAATCTGCAATACATATTTTGAAGTGTCACGAGTATATAGAAGAGAATCGAAGTATGCATTCCAATGACCTACAGCTACCCATAGAGACACTGTGGCAAGAACGGCTGTTGATAATGGTAATACAATGCTCCACCAGATTCGAAAATCACCGGCCCCATCTATTCTTGCTGATTCCTCCAAGCTTGCTGGAATTGTACGTAGAAAATTACGTACAATGATGAGATTATAGGCTCCTACAGCCCCTGGCAAAATTAATGCAAAGAGAGTATCTGTTAGATGGAGCTGTTTGGTAATAAGTAAATAACCAGGAATCAATCCACCGCTAAAGATCATGGTAAACAAAATAATTAGTGTAAATTGTTTATTGAACAGAAATTTCTTTTTTGATAGAGGATAGGCAGTCAAGGCAGTCAAAGTCACCGATAATGCTGTCCCAGTCACCACTCTTACTACACTATTCCATGCACTTCTCCAAATATTGGATGAGGACCAAATCTGGCGATATGCTGTGAAATCCGGGTTTGCAGTAAAAAGTTTTAAACCTATCCGATTGGCATCTGCTCTATTGCTTATGGATAACACCATTTGTTCCCAAAAAGGAAAGGCAGTAACAATAGCCAACGATGTTACAAAAATATAACAAAACGTTACAAATACAATATCAGATCTGCTTTCGTGTAAATGAGTCATAATAACTCCCCCTTTATGCTAGAAAATCCCGGTATCCCCGTCGCTGAGTCTTTTGGTTAAGTAGTTCACCATCAATATTAAAGCGAAGCTTACTACCGACTTAAACAGCCCTACTGCCGTATTAAAGCTATACATCATCTGACCAATACCGATACGGTAAACATAAGTATCAATAATATCTGACACACTATACACAGTAGGGTTATACAGATTAAAAATTTGATCAAAGCCAGCACTCATGATATTACCCATTTGGAGGAGTAGCATGATTACCATAATTGATTTTAAAGAAGGCAATGTAATATACCTTACCCTCTGCAACCTGGAGGCCCCATCTATTACAGCCGCTTCATGTAATTCTATGGGTACGGAACTTAAGGCCGCTAAGTATATCACTGACCCCCATCCAATTTCCTTCCAAATATTGCTTATAATAAGCATTGGACGAAACCATTTTACATCACTCATAAAAAAGATAGGCTCTCCGCTGAAAAATTTGATCACATAATTGACACTACCGGTACTCGGTGATAGTAAGCTATTCATTATACCCGCCACTACAACCCAAGATATAAAGTGAGGAAAATAGCTTACTGTTTGCACTATTTTTTTAAACGTCCCCTGCCTAACCTCATTGAGCAGTATAGCAAGGAAGATTGGTGCAGGAAATCCAAACAATAATTTTAAAAAACTAATAATAAATGTGTTTTTCAAGGCAATAAGGGCTCCTTGATTTGAAAACAAATCCCTAAAGTGTTTTAATCCAACCCAAGAACTACCCATAATTCCAAGACCCATATTATAATCCTTAAAAGCCAAGATCAAACCGTACATCGGGCCATAAGCGAAAACAAGGATTAACAAAAATCCCGGTGTAAACATTAATAATAACGCCTTATTTTCTTTTATCCGTTTCCATAGAGAAAATCCATTCTTAGGAGAATGAAAAATTTCTGTTGTCTTTTTTTGACTCATAATTGCTTCACTTTCCATTTCTTCACCTCTGCATATTTATTATATCAATCCGTTTATTAATTAGGAATGATATATTCCGCTATTTATTGATAAATTCAAATCTGATTTCCTGCTTGTCATACTCATCAACGGATAAAATATATTTATTGTTCTTGGTGTCAGAGTTGAGGCATGAATACGGCAACAGCATGAAATAAAGATTGGAGCGGCTTCTTGCGTTCAATGAAAAAACAATGTTTGATCGTAAAGCCTATTAAGTGTTAAAGGGAATCAGGAAACTTTTCACTGGGAAGTTGAGAGTGTTCATTGGAGTCTTGATGTAACTTTCAGCGATGACGCCAACAAAACCAGGAAAGATGTGGCACCTCAGATCATGACTGTAGCTAAAAAGGATAATATTAAATATTTATATCATTATTTGCTAAAGGTCGAAGAAAGAGATATAATAAAAATAAAACTTTATTAATGCGGAAATACTTCGGTTTTATTGCCAATTAAATTAATAATTTTAGAAAAGATCTCGTTTGTTTTATTATACTTTTTGTTTTTACAAAGTCTTTGTTCATGGAAAGGATACCTATGGAAAGTTTAAAATCTAAGCTCTTTATACTTTTTATACTAATGTCTTTGATTCCCATGTTTTTCACTATGGCTTCTTTTTATCATGTTTCAATTGGAGTTATTAATGAAAAAGTCAACAATTCTTCTATGGCAACTTTAGAGATTGTTGCAAAGACACTGGATAATAAAATATCGCGTATCCAAAATGAAATTGAGCTTGTTACCAACTCCTATGAATTTCAGAAAAATATTAACAATATCAACCATTCTTCTACCGATGGTGCACTTTGGGCAGCGCAAAAAGAGATGGAAGTACTCCTATTGAATGCTTTTAGCACTAGCAATGACATTACGGGAATATACCTTTCCACTTCCTCCGGCGTAGATCTAGTATTTAAGAATAAATATGCTATTGATATGGAAAGTTTTCGACAAAGCAGATGGTATCAAGGCCCACAAAATAACATCGGTGTTCTGACCAATTGTGGTATCGTTAACATTGATAATAATCAATCAGCTTTAATTCTTGGTAAGGTTGTAAGGGATTATCTAGATAAATCGAACCTCTCCATTATAGCCTCGGTACATTTTGCAATAGATCCTAAAATATTTGAAAGTTTTTTTAATAGTAATAGGATCTCCACTTTAGGTACCTTTTTAATCTTTGATTCGCAGAATCGCCTGATGACTCCTTCAGTACGAAGTTATCCTAACTATGTTGATATTGCTTATGAAAACCTTGAAATCATTCATGAGAATAATTCCGGTAATATCTATATTAATAGTAATGATGAAAACAATACTATTCTTTTATACTATACCTCTCCTGTATGTGGTTATAAGACAATTCAATTGATTCCCTATTCATTGTATAATGATGAAATTTCATCTGTAACACATATGACCCTTCTCTTTGCAGTTAGCTGTGTTTTAATTATATTAGTGATAACCTATTTTGTATCAAAAAATATTTCACAGCCAATCCAACTTCTTAACCATGCAATGAAGACAGTAGAAACAGGTCATTTTGACATTTTACTTCCTACTACTAGAAAGGATGAAATTGGTCAAATATTCGGGCGATTCAATAAGATGGTAATACGCTTAAAAAACGTTTTCAATAAATCATTGGAAGATGAAAAACAAAAAAGGCAGTTAGAGATCAGTGCTTTGCAGTATCAGATCAATCCCCATTTCTTAAATAATGTGCTGACCTCTATACGTTCTCTAGCCCTACTTGAAAATGCTCCCCAGTCATCGGAAATGCTAAATACACTAGTAGGGCTTTTGAAAAGTACTATTGGTCATGCGGGAAGCTTAATTTCTATCTCAAAGGAGATTGAAAACATCCATAAATTTCTGTATATTCAGAATGTATGTCATGGGAACAACATAGATTATCGTATCGATATATGCCATGAGGTTACAAATTATCTCATCCCCAATCTCCTCCTACAACCTGTAGTGGAAAATGCCATTTTCCATGGTATTGATCCCGATACTGGTTGCGTATCTATAGATATCAATGCCAGCCTGCAGGGGGACAATATCTTATTCACAATTCAGGATAATGGTCCCGGTATTGAAAAAGAAAAACTGACCCGTATCCTAAAAGAGGATTGTAGTGATGATGCCTTTAATCATATTGGTTTGAAAAATGTAGACAAACGGATCCGTTTGAACTTTGGAGATGAGCATGGCGTTCATATAGACAGCAGCACCTTAGGTACCACCGTTCAAATCCTTTTGCCAGCACTAAATGGGTATTATAATAGGGATAAAAAGATATGAACCTCCATAGGTTATGAAAAACCGTAGCAACTTATATGAAAAAAGGGGATGCAAAAATACTATGAATGTAATGCTAGTCGATGACTATCCATTAATTATTGAAGGCTTTAAAAAATTATTTAATTGGAAGAAACATGGTTTCCCTGTTGTTGCCACAGCCAATAATGGTCGGCAAGCCGCATGCCTATTAAAAACAACCCCAGTGGATATTGTTTTCACAGATATAAAAATGCCAGTGCTAAACGGTTTAGAACTGATTAAGATTATTAAAGCCCAATATCCTCATATCAAAATAGTAGTTTTAAGTGCCTATGATGATTTTCAATTAGTACGGAATGCATTTAATCTAGGTGCAAATAATTATATGCTTAAACAGGAAATGAATGAAGAAACGATTATGGATATATGTAAATATCTTCAAAATGAAATAGAGCTTGAGCGCAAGAGAAGCAATACACTCCCCTATGGTCCCGAAGATTTTGCCAACATAATGAGGGAGAAAGAGGAATTAGAATATAAACTCAATGTCAACCTTCACACTATTCGAGAAAGGTTTTTCAAACGGTTAATCACTTATGATGATATTGATAAAAACGACGATATTTTACGTGAGCAAATTGAGTTGAAAATTATATTCGAATCTCAAAACATTGCCCTTATGCTTTTCAAAGCTGAAAATATTGACTATAACATAGATATAGAACCACTCTCATTTGCCATAGAAACAAGTATGCGCTCAGTAATTGAAACAAACTTTAATGCATATCTATTTGTAATTGATTATAGTAAATATGGCATCATTTTTAGTATTCCTAGTATATCAGAATTTGAGAACTATGCTCACTCTGTATTTACTTTGATTCAAAAGCAACTCTATACTTATGTCCAAATAGTGGTAACTGCCGGTGTAAGCAATGTTGCATTAGGGCTTGCCGAATTACGCCACCTTTTTACACAAGCTCAGACTGCCTGCGAATATCGTTTTATATATGGGAAAAATAAACTACTATTCTTCAAAAACATTCCTGATACTAGTAATGAAATCCACTTGAAATATAATGATAGAATTGATTTCCTTATAGAATCTTTAAAAAGTAAAAATTTTTACGATCTTTTAAATTCTTTGGATACCTTATGTGTCTCTGATAAGGGGTTATCCGTCCATGATATCCATCAGGTTAATATGCTATTTCATCGATACACGTGGATCATAATCAACTTTATTGAAGACCAAAATTTAGCCATTGATGCTAACAAACTGCTCATCACCTTTCAATTTTTAAGTACTGCTGGTTCCGTTGAGGAGCTAAACAGTTGGCTTACTGAAACATTGCAAAATATCGTGGTAAGTTACGAAAGAGATAGCAGATATATTGCTTTCTTTAAACAGTATATTAAAGAACATTACAGAGAAGGTAATTTAAAAATAGACGAAATAGCTGATTATATTGGTATTAGTGCTAACTATCTGGGTAAATTAGTTTATAAAGAAACTAACTGCCATTTTTCTGAGTATCTGAATATATATAGAATTGAACAAGCAAAATCTATTCTTTCAAACTCTATCTTGAAAATTTATGAGGTAGCTGAACAGGTCGGATACAATAATGTAGAACATTTTGCTCGTGTATTTAAAAGGTTGGTAGATATGAGTCCATCAGCTTATGCCAATAAAAATACTCAGATAGCAAAGTGAGATTGAGAACCATTTTTAATGTTCTCTTATTATCCTGATCATATGTATAGCTACAGTATGATACCCATTTGATGTTTTTATCCTTTGATAGGTGTTACACAGACGATACATGGAGGGCATTGGCCGTTAAGCTACACTTCGTGGGACATTGGGAAGAAGATTTATGGGAGAAGCGAATGTAGTAAGCTGCATCTATTTGAGAGTACCATTGATTTATTATCATATTGCACTTTAGAATTATATTCTGGTAGGGATTGGAGAAAAGATAATTGTTTATCCCTCGCAGAAATGTATACGCCAAAGAAGGATGTTGAGGATAGTAGACTACCAGCTGCACTCACGCAATACTTAAAGGACTTCCCAAAGATTAATGAAATAGCCTTACATTTGGATAACGATACAGCCGAACGGATGGCAGCAAATACTATAAAAACTATACTGCCTCCCGCTATACCGTTTGTGATGAGCCGCCAAAGCGTGGGAAGGATTGTAACAATTATCTAAAAACCATACTACATATACAGCAATACCATGAAGTTAGTAGGATGTGAAGAAATTATTTTTTATAGTTAACATAATATGGTAGATCGGGAACAAGCCTACCCTATCAAACATATATAAATTCCAATTCGGCATTATTTGTCGAAACTTACGATTTATTAATAGATATTTTTGAAGGAAAATAATTGAATTATGTCGAATTGCTATTTCCCATCGCAATATTATACAAACAGCTTCTTATTTCCTCCACGCTCATACTATCCAATATTTCATGTGATTTCTGAATAAATACTTTTTGATTTATTTTGCCTTCTGCATTTCTCAAGCACTAATTTTCTGAATAAATCCATTATACCTTTAGTTGGATACCTTTTCCAGTTCAATTTACCTTCCACCCCTACTTTAAATCTAGCCAATATCTAGTGAACTTCTCCAAAATTAGAGCTTTTTTTTACATTTACCCGAACAGTTTATCTCTTTTTTCTCTATTGGCATTATAAATATCTCCTTCTTTTATTTATAATATAGATAATATCATTTTTGTTTATTTTAATTTTAGTAAGATAGTATTTACCTGTATCCTTTCACAAATCAATTCCGCTCAGTAACTTAAAAGACTTATAAATACTGATAAATTGGGTCTCTCATACTTTAGTATGAGGTGGTTTTTCTTGCAATTTCATACTTTAGGTCGATGATTCTCCCTTCGTTTTTACCTAAACTGTTTATGAAGGAGACGTGATGCATATGAAGGTGATCCGGAAACGGCGCAACATTTACGCCGTTCTTTTTACAATCTGCATATGTTTGACAGTGTGGTTTGCCGTAAAGCTTATGGCGGATGCTGCGTTAATTTTTGGAGTCTTAAATATCATCTTGCTCATACTCCTGGTTAGACAAAGCCGATTACTTTACGACGCAAACCTTATCTGGAACAATTGCATCCTCTCTATGTCGTCGGCTATCATCTACATATTGGGAGACAAAGGGATAAAGGATGCGGACGAAACCGTAGTGTCCACCTTCGGTATTCTAGTCGGCAGTAAAATCTACAAGTGGGGCTGTGATGGGATGTAAGGAGTACGGCTAAATGCCATTGAAATTGACCATTCCCGGATCTATCTCACCTTTGGTGACGGAATTAATACTATGCAGGCAGAACTTTTACACGGCATGGTCGACGAACAAACGGTAATGGGGGTGAAGCAAAAGCTATGGCATGAAACCGGCGTAACGGCAAGCATCACCGATTGGTAACACAACTAAAGCGCCTGATTAACGAAAGAAGGATTGAGTATTATTGGTAAATTCTGCACAAGTTGCGGCACGCCCCTGAATGAGGGCGCAAAATTTTGTACAAAGTGCGGTGTCCCTGCTTTTTCCGCACCGGCCGAAGAGAAGATGGCAGGAAGCATAAATCGGCAGGTAGGAATTCCGTTGCAGCAAAACTTACGGAAAAAACAGAAACCGGAGTAAAAAGCGCAGTCGGATCTTACGTAAAAGGCGGCATGAAAGTATACGGGCCGCTGCTGCTAGGTGCGGGAGCCGCCCTGATTGTCGGGACCGAAAACTGGAGCAGAAAGGCAACAATGCAGTTGTAACTATTCCAGTAAACAAAAGTGCGGATGCTGTTATTGGGAATCTGAATGGATAGACTGTAAAGAATATGTAAAAAAGGAAGCTGCCCTGGAAATTAAAACCGGACAGGTTACTTACACACTTCTGGCTACTCAAATAAATATTGATGCTGTTTCGGCACAGATAGGGAAACAGGTGAAATTGTCTAATGATACTTTCTTAGAAGTTCCTTTGCTTTATTCATTCCATCATCTGTAAGGATAACTGATTTAGAACGGTGACCTCCACGAATTAGATCCTCCTCAGTAAGTTCATCCAGAATACTAAAGTCATATCCCTTCCAACTCCTCCTGTATTGGAAATGCAGGAAGAACTGAATAAATTAGAGTTGTTTATTAATGAGGATGATGATATTCCACCATTAATTAAAATAGGCTTATTGCACGCTCACTTTGAAACGATACACCCATTCCTGGATGGTAATGGGAGGATGGGAAGGCTGCTCATAACTTTTTGGTTGTGCCAGCAGCAAATTCTAACCAAACCTTTATTATATTTAAGCTACTATTTAAAAAGAATCGCATTGAATATTATGATCGTTTAATGGATGTGAGGTTAAAAGGAGATTGGGAAGGGTGGATGAAGTTTTTTCTTAAAGGTATAGCTGAGGTATCAGATGAAGCTACTAATACAGCGAAGCAAATACTAGCAATGAAAGAACAGCATTCCTCTATGATAAATCAGCAATTTAAAAATCCGTCAAATGGATTGAAACTTTTAGAAAAGTTATTTGAAAATCCATTAATGACTATAAATAAAGTTGCAGAGATGCTAGAGGTATCTTATCCGGCAGCGAGCTCATTAGTTAATGATTTCTGCGATGCAGGTCTGCTAAGAAATAGCTCTCTAGGTCAGCGAAACAAAAAATTTTCATATTATGAATATGTTAATATGTTGCAAGCAGGAACGGAATTAAAATAATAGATATGATAGTATACACCTTTATTAAAATTTACTTTAATAAGAATTCCCGAAAAGAAATATTATTAAAAAATAGAGACAGATATTTTAATAAGAATACCTGATGAATGTTTAGTTTACTTCTGATAACGTCATAGATATTGCAAACTCTGTAATTCAGTAATATCAAACCTTATGTAACTTGCATCAAAATCTAAACCTTTCCATGGTAAGGATGAGGTCACTGGTTCGATTTCGGTTGAGGGCTCCACATTACAAGACATTAAAAAAAGTGCAAAAATAATGCAACAAACGCTTCTATTATTTTGTCTAAATAAAGTGTAAAAAAATCCCAGGTGCATGGGAAAATTTATGATATGATCAAGAAAGCAAATACTATTGGCATTTAAAGTAGCCGATATATGCGAAGTAAGAATTTTATTTTGTGTTGGAGGAGAAATGAAAATTGGATTACGACAATTGCACGTTGCAAGGGCTTATGTATGATGCAGCAATGGAAATCAGTCAATGGAAATATGATAAGCCATACGATGCATACAACTTTAAAGGAAATCCTCATGGGTATTTGTTAAATAAAGATACATGGGGCAAAGAACAATTTTGCCTTTTAGGTAAAGGGAATATTATAGGTCAGGTTGCTTGTCAATTTGATGGTAATAATTTATAGGTCGGATGGTCACTTTCTCTATGAATAGCAAAAACGCCATCCATGTAGGTGGCATTTTTACTGTTAGTTAAACATCATGGCAAGTGGATTTGAATTTACAGCAGACTGCAACTGGTGTTCGTCAATATGTGTATAAATCTCTGTAGTAGTTACACTTTCATGGCTAAGAATTTCCTGCAGAGAGCGAATATCTACCTTCCCATATTTATACATAAGTGTTGCAGTCTTATGCCAGAGCTTATGGTTAGTCTACTTTTATATTTTCGTTCTGCCATCCACAAGATTTGCTTTTTGCAGCAGCCTTAAAATAACTGCAACAGCCTCGCCCCGAGTGATATTTGCCTTTGGATTGATTTTTCCATTTGAACCCACGATCAGGCCGTTGATCAGGTTGAAGTCAACTGCTTCTGCTGCCCACTGGGATTTGGCATTATAATCACTGAAGGCTTCGATGTTGACTGTCTCCTCCACTCCATTAAACGGAATAAGCTTTGAGGCGTTAAATATTATTTGCATTGCTTCCTCACGGGTGATCTTATCCATCGGATCAAACCCGTTGTTTCCACGCCCGGATACGATTCTGTATTTAGCTGCTGCGTCAACCGCTTCGCTATACCACGCATCCTTTGGTACATCAGAAAATGCAGATTTGCCTTTTGCAGGGAGACCTAAGGCGCGGACTATTATGGCTGCAAATTCAGCTCTGGTAATATCTCTGTCTCCGGCAAAGGTATTGTCACCTATACCACTGATTATCTGTCTACCTGCCATCTCTTTTGCCGCATCTTCGTACCACCTGCCGATTGTATCACCAAATGATACAGTGTGTGATACAAGTACATAAATCGAGTTTGTGCGAGAAGCCACGATGACATAATATTTGCCGTTTTCTAAATATAAAGAAGTTGGTACATGTCGGAAGGTGCTATCTTTTTCAAAGACAAGAGCTGTCGAAACATTTTCCGCGATCTCCTGTGTGACCTCAAACCTTCTTTGCACATATTGATTGAAGTTGGTCACTTCAACAGTCTTTCCGTTATTAGAAGCGGAAACATTGAATGCAACAGGTGTACTTAAAATTCCCAATCCTTCCGATGCAGCTGCTGAGCGTAGCACGGCCATTTCATCAGAGAAAAGCTGTGATAAGGTAATAGACATGGAGATGTCTTCATGTTTTACATCCGAACCAAAAAGTCTTTTTACATTACTAATATCTATAGATGCAGAGGGTATGCTGATGGCCACTTCACCTCTTTGTACCGTAAGAATCATATCTTTTTCCGCAAGAGCTTTAAAGGTATCTATTGGAAGCTGAGCGGTGGAGGTATTATTTTCTGATACTGGAATAACGATCACCGACCCTCTTTCTGCAGTTTCGACATAAGCTTCCAGCTTGACCCTGTCGACCATAGTGGTCGTAGTTGTGCCTGTGATTATTTCTGTTGTGATATTCTGCTCATTCTGAGGTGGAAGGGTGTCAGTTGATGTGGAGTCTTCACCAACGCCTTTGCCTTCATCAGTGTCACTATCTTTATTGGTGTTGCTGTCATCATCATTGTTGCTGCCTTCATCGTTGCTTTTGTCTCCACTGTTGCTATTGTCTTCATCATTACTACTGTCTTCATCAGTGTTATCATCTCCACCATTGCTGCCTGTACCTGGAGTATCGGGTACGGCAGAAGGAATAGATATTTCAGTCTGACCCTCAACTTCTCCTATATAGTTTCCCTTGCCTGCTGCTTTGACCGTAATTGTCCTGCCCTGGTCTGCCGTTGACACAGTATAGGTTGATGCTGTTGAAACGATACTTCCATCGGACGACCATACTATGTCATATTCTTCCGGACTGATTTCAGAGGTGAAAACGGCGGTTAGCGTTTCACCCACAGCAGCTTTACCTGTTATGGTAAGTGTGCCGATAGCTTCTCGCTTTACAATCGTAACCGCCACTTCATGTTTTAGCTGCAGACCTAGATAGTCTC
>ENA-UOOK01003547-UOOK01003547.1-fermentation-metagenome-genome-assembly--contig:-NODE-3547-length-17611-cov-3.604523_pt1 | contig 17611 bp, 13 predicted proteins | sample MGYA00245777_ERZ724023 | MGnify/ENA primary metagenome ERZ724023 (study PRJEB28704, sample SAMN03018312) | fermentation metagenome | biome: anthropogenic terrestrial biome; feature: soil; material...
CCCGTATCTGCTTTTTTTGCCTGAACAAAGTTATTCCGTCTTTCTTCCCGGCAGCTTAAAGGAGATCAGCCTTTGAACGTCCTGCAGGACGGCGACCATCAGCCAGCGGCTGCCGTTCAAGGGCCTCGTATCGGCAAAAAGCTTCTGCGCGGAAGGGGTCATGGATGACAGGGCCGCCCCGGCCTCCATCTGTTCCCTGCTTCCCACCGTCACCAGGCAGGTAAAGCTGCCTTTGCCGTTTGTAAAGCAAAGGTTCTTAAAACTCCGCCGCCCTTGACAAAGCAAGGAAGATAACGGTAAAATAGTATATCAGGCTTTTTATTCCGCTTTTAGGATATTGGAGAAGCTTACGCAAAATACTAAGGACGGAAGAACATGATTGTCAGAAAGAAAGGAAGACCGAAATGCCCAAAAAAACACAGACGGAAAATTCCAATGAAAGCATCACTGCGTTAAAAGGCGCCGACAGGGTGCGAAAGCGCCCCGGCGTCATCTTTGGGTCCGACGGCATCGAAGGATGCCAGCACTCGGTTTTTGAGATATTGTCCAACTCCATCGACGAGGCCCGGGACGGCCACGGAAATAAAATCATCATTACCAGGTTTCAGGACGATTCGGTGGAAATCGAGGATTTCGGCAGCGGCATCCCGGTGGAGTTTAACCAGAAGGAGCAGCGCTACAACTGGGAGCTTCTGTTCTGCGAGCTGTACGCCGGCGGAAAGTACCGGGAGGGAGACAGCTACGAGTTCGCCCTGGGGCTGAACGGCCTCGGCCTCTGCGCCACCCAGTACGCTTCGGAGTATATGGACGCGGAGATTTTCCGCGACGGCTTTCAGTATCATCTGCGCTTTGAAAAGGGGGAAAACGTCGGAGGCCTTCAAAAGCAGCCGGCAAACCGGAAGCAGACCGGCTCCCGCATCCGCTGGAAACCGGATCTGGAGGTGTTCACCGACATCCGCATCCCGGTGGAATTTTACACCGATATGCTCAAAAGACAGGCGGTGGTCAACGCCGGCCTGCTGCTGATTTTTAAAAACGAACTTTCCCCGGGGAAATTTGAGACTGCGGAATACCGCTACGAAAACGGCATTGCCGACTATGTAAAGGAGCTGGCCGGGGAAGAAACCCTGACGCCGGTCAGCTTCTGGCAGGCCGACCGGGCGGGGCGCGACCGGGAGGACAAGCCGGAATATAAGGTGAAGCTTTCGGTGGCGCTGTGCTTTTCCAACCGGGCAAAGGTGCTGGAATATTACCATAACTCCAGCTTTCTGGAGCACGGCGGCTCGCCGGACAAGGCGGTGCGTTCCGCCTTTGTCTCCCAGATCGACGCTTACTTAAAGCAGAGCGGCAAGTATCTGAAAAATGAGAGCAAAATTAATTTTGCCGACGTGGAGGACTGCCTGGTGCTGGTGTCGTCCTCCTTTTCCACCCAGACCTCCTATGAGAACCAGACCAAAAAAGCCATCAGCAACCGCTTCATCTATGAAGCCATGACCGACTTTTTGAAGCATCAGCTGGAGGTTTACTTCCTGGAAAATCCCGACGACGCGAACCGTATCTGCGAGCAGGTGCTCATCAACAAGCGCAGCCGGGAAAACGCCGAGAAAACCCGCCTGAATTTAAAAAAGAAGCTGGCGGGGAGCATCGATTTATCCAACCGGGTGCAGAAGTTTGTGGACTGCCGCACCAAGGATATCGACCGGCGGGAAATCTACATCGTAGAGGGCGACTCCGCCCTCGGAGCCTGTAAGCAGGGCCGGGACGCCGAGTTTCAGGCCATTATCCCGGTGCGGGGAAAAATCCTCAACTGCTTAAAGGCGGAATACGATAAAATCTTTAAAAACGAGATCATCACCGATATCATCAAGGTCTTAGGCTGCGGCGTAGAGGTCAAATCCAAGGCCAACAAGGAGCTTTCCTCCTTCGATTTAAGCGGCCTGCGGTGGAACAAGGTGGTCATCTGCACCGATGCCGACGTGGACGGCTTCCATATCCGCACCATGATTTTAACCATGCTGTACCGTTTGACCCCCACCCTCATTGAGGAAGGGTATGTCTATATTGCCGAATCGCCCCTGTTTGAAATCACGACCAGGGACAAAGTCTATTTTGCTTACAGCGAAAAGGAAAAGACCGCGGTGCTGGAGCGGCTGGGCAAAACCAAGTATACCCTCCAGCGCTCCAAGGGGCTTGGCGAGAACGAGCCGGACATGATGTGGCTGACCACCATGAATCCGGAAACCCGGCGGCTCATCAAGGTGCTGCCCTGCGAAGCCCAGGCTACCTCCGATACCTTCGACCTGCTTTTGGGCGACAATCTGGCCGGAAGAAAAGAGCATATTGCCGAAAACGGCGCTTTATACCTGGATATGGCGGATGTGTCGTAAGAAATGGGGGAGCCGCCTGAAAAAGCAGGCGGCGAATCTGCTCACCCTGCTTCGTATCCTGTGCGCCGCCGCCCTGCCGGCCGTGGCAAGGCCGTTCGGCCCGCTGTTTTATCTTGTTTATATCCTGGCGGGGGCAAGCGATATGCTGGACGGCCTTGTGGCCAGAAAGCTGGGCGTTGCCGGCCCTTTAGGCGAGAAGCTGGATTCCGCCGCCGACCTTCTGGTCGCCGCCTCGCTGATTTTTGTGCTGATCCCCGTTCTTTCCCTGCCCCTCTGGATCTGGCTCTGGGCGGGGAGCATCGCCCTTGTCCGCCTGACCGCCTCCGGGGTGGTTTTCGCAAGGTTTGGGGTGTTCGGCATGCTGCATTCGGTGAGCAATAAGCTGACCGGCTTTATGCTGTTTCTGGCTCCTCTGCTGCTGCCCCTTTTCCCGGATACCGCTCTGGCGGCGTTCGTGTGCGCTCTGTCCAGCCTTTCCGGTCTGAAGGAGCTGGCGGCGGCGTTTCTGGCAAAAGAGTGGGACGCGAACAGGAAGGGACTTTTCTTTGCGGAAACGGAGAAAAAAGGCCATGATTAAAGCGGTTTTATTTGATTTTGACGGCATTCTGACTACCGATAAAACAGGGAGCGATTCCATAGCCAATGATATCTGCGCGAATACCGGCATGGAAAGAAATCAGATAGTAAGAGGGAAAAATGGTTACTGAAAAGATCAATGGGGTGCTGCTCAGTTTTGAAACAAATGAAAAAGTATTTTCGCCTTCCTCTGTTGATGAAGGTACTTTATCTATGTTGTCCCAGGTGGAATTCAAGGAAACGGATAAGGTCCTGGATTTGGGATGCGGCTATGGAGTTGTCGGGATTTTGGCCGGTAAATTAATTGGTGAACAAAATGTTACCATGTGCGATATTTCAGAAGATGCTGTCGGCCTGTCGAAAGTGAATGCAGAACGAAATCTTCTCCCCCATATCAGAATTATAAAAAGCGATGGTCTTGACAACGTTGAGGACAGAAATTTTACTTTGATTTTATCGAATCCGCCTTATCACGCTGATTTTTCCGTGCCTAAAAAATTTATTGAAATGGGGTTCCATAAGCTTGCGGTTGGCGGGAAAATGGTCATGGTTACCAAGCGCAGGGACTGGTATAAAAACAAACTGATTTCCGTTTTCGGCGGAGTGAGGATTGTAGAAATAAATGGGTACTACGTCTTTACCGCAGAAAAACGTTCCGTACGGAAAAAGGAAAAGAAAAAAAATGACAATGTGCTTTCCAGAAAACTAAAACGTAAAAGGAAAGAGATAAACCCGGCAAAACCTTAAAAGGAGAGATTGTGGAATTGGCGAAAAAAGAAAAGCAAAGCCCCAAAACGGGCAAGGTCCAGAGCAGCGCCGAAATTGCCAACGCCGGCGTTGTCATGGGGCAGCCCATTACCGATACGCTGGAAAAAAACTTTATGCCCTACGCCATGAGCGTCATTGTTTCCCGCGCAATTCCGGAAATCGACGGCTTCAAGCCCGCCCACCGGAAATTATTATACACTATGTATAAAATGGGGCTGTTGACAGGAAACCGCACCAAATCCGCCAACGTGGTGGGGCAGACCATGCGGTTAAATCCCCACGGCGACGCGGCCATTTACGAGACTATGGTGCGCCTGGCCCGGGGGAACGAGGCCCTGCTGGTCCCCTATGTGGACAGCAAGGGCAATTTCGGCAAGGCTTATTCCCGCGACATGGCCTACGCCGCTTCCCGCTACACCGAGGTGAAGCTGGACGCGGTGTGCAACGAGCTTTTCCGCGATATCGACAAGGATACCGTGGATTTTGCGGATAACTACGACAATACCACCAAGGAACCGACCCTGCTGCCCGCCACCTTCCCCACGGTGCTGGTCAACGCCAACGTGGGCATCGCGGTGGGCATGGCCAGCGCCATCTGCCCCTTTAACCTGACCGAGGTGTGCGATACCGCCATCGCCTTTATGCGGGACGAAAGCCACGACCTGCTCTCTACCTTAAAGGCTCCGGATTTCCCGGGCGGCGGCTATATCCTTTACGATAAGGACGAGCTTGCAAAGATTTACGAAACCGGCCGCGGCTCGGTGAAGGTGCGCTCCCGCTGGAGCTACGATAAGGCCAATAACTGCATCGAAATAACGGAAATCCCCTCCACCACCACCATCGAGGCGATTATGGACAAGGTGGTGGACCTGATCAAGGCGGGAAAAATCCGCGAAATTTCCGATATGCGGGACGAATCCGACCTGTCTGGCCTCAAAATCACCCTGGATTTAAAACGTGGCACCGACCCGGACAGGCTGATGCAGAAGCTGTTTAAATCCACCCCGCTGGAAGACAGCTACGCCTGCAACTTCAACGTGCTCATCGGCGGCAGCCCCATGGTGCTGGGCGTGCGCCGGATTCTGGAGGAATGGACGGCTTTCCGTACCGAGTGCATCAAGCGCCGGGTGTTTTTTGAGCTTTCCAGAAAAAAGGAAAAGCTGCATCTTCTCCGCGGCCTTGCCAAGATTCTGATGGATATCGACAAGGCCGTCAAAATCGTGCGGGAAACCGAGGAGGAAGCCGAGGTCGTTCCCAACCTGATGATCGGCTTCGGCATCGACGAGGTACAGGCGGAGTTTGTGGCGGAAATCAAGCTGCGCCATTTAAACAGAGAGTATATTTTAAACCGGCTGGCCGAGGTGGAGTCCCTGGAAAAGGAGATTTCCGAAATGGAAGGCATTCTGGCGGATGCCCGGAAGGTCCGGGCGATTATCATCAGGGAGCTGAACGAGGTATCCAAAAAGTACGGGAAACCCCGCAAAAGCATCATCCTGTATGAATCCGCGCTGGAGGAACCCGCCGGGGAAGAGGAAATCCCCGACTACCCGGTGCATCTTTTCTTCACCAAAGAGGGATATTTCAAGAAAATCACGCCCCAGTCGCTGCGCATGAGCAGCGATCAGAAGCTCAAGGAGGGGGACGAGGTGGTTGCCTCCTTGCTTTCCACCAACGCCTGCGACCTGCTGTTTTTCACCGATCGGGGGCAGGTTTATAAACAGAGCGCCAGCGAGTTTGAGGAAACCAAGGCCAGCGCCATGGGCGATTTTATCCCCGCGAAGCTCGGCATGGACGAGGGGGAGAGAGCCGTCGCCATGGCGGCCACGCCGGATTATAAGGGCTTCATGCTGTTTTTCTACGAAAACGGCAAGGCCGCCAAGGTGGATATGGAAAGTTATGCCACCAAGACCCGCCGCAAGAAGCTGACCGGCGCATACTGCACCAAATCGCCTCTGCGCGCCCTGTTTTACGACACCGTGGAAAAGGAATACGCCCTCAAATCCACTGCCGGCAGGATGCTTTTAGTACACTCCGCGGTGCTTTCGGTGAAATCCGCCCGGGATACCCAGGGCGTGGCGGTGATGACGCTGAAAAAGAACCACTTTGTCAATTCGGTGGAGGTGTTCGACGAAAGCACCACTCCCAACGCCTACCGTTACCGGACCAAGACGCTGCCGGCCATCGGCGCGCTTATCAAAGCGGAGGATTTTACCGACCAGCTTACCTTTTAAAAAGCAAATAAAAACGACATGAAATACAAAAGCTCCCCCTGGTTATACAAAACGTATAACCAGGGGGAGCTTTTTTCGCTGTTATTCCTTCACAAGTGATTTCAGGCCTTTCAGCGGGGCTTCCAGCGGAAAATATTCCAGACCCATATAGCCGCGATAGCCGGCCTCATCAATGGCGCGGAAAACCTCGGGGTAACGGATTTCACCCCTGTCCAGCTCATGGCGGCCGGGATTTCCGGCGGCGTGAAAATGCCCGATCTTATCGATGTCCGCGGTGACGTTCCGGATCAGGTTTCCCTCCGTGATCTGCTGGTGATAAATGTCGAAAAGCAGCTTCACGCCGGGGCTTGCCACCTCGGCAATCACGTCAAACCCTTCCCGGGAGGCGGAAAGGTAATAGCCTTTATGGTCGACCAGGATATTGAGGGGCTCCACCAACAGGGTGACGCCGCTTTCCTCCAGCAGGGGGGCGGCGGCGCGAAGGCCTTCCGCCAGGCTTTCATGCTGAATGCGGCGGTCGCAGCCCGTATCGGCGCCGACCTGGGTAATAATGCTCCGGCAGGACAGCTTTTCTGCCACGGCGAGGGTTTCCCTTAAGCCTTTGAGATACGCCGCCCGCTGAGAAGCATCCACCAGGCTCACCATACGGGTGCAGAAAGCGGAAACCGTCAGGCCCAGCCTGTTCTTCATGCTGAGAAGCGTATCGATGTCCTTATCCCACCAGCCCCAGAATTCGAATGCGTCGATCCCAAGCTCGCGCATGGCTTTCAGGCTGGGGTACAGGTCATTGCCGCGAAACACCGCGTCGATGCAAACCGAGAATTTCATGGAGGGCATCTCCTTTTTGCGGATTGTCCTTATTATTTACCCGGAAAAATTACTTTGTTAAAACTTCCATCAGCTTTTCGGCGATCAGAGCGCAGCCTGCGCCGACGGGATGTACGCCGTCCCTTGTCCAGACCTCTTCCGGCTGCTGCACGCAGGCGGCGGCAAAATAGCCGTCCAGGGGAATAAAGGCGTCGGCAAATTCCTTGGAGAGATTCCGGCAGGCCAGAATTTTCGCGTTTAAATCCTCGCGCCAGGCCTCTTTGCCGCCCAGATGCATCAGGAAAGGCTCCAGCATGACGATTTTGCAGTCGGGCAGCGCATCCCTTGTGCGAGTCAGAATATTGCGGTAGTTGGCCTCATATTCCTCCGCCGTGGTGGGGTCGTTGGAATCAAATTTACGCCAGGTGTCATTGATGCCGATTAAAATCGTCAGGACATCGGGCTTGTGGGCCAGAGTATCGGTATCCCAGCGGGCAACAAGGTCTTTGGTGCGGTTTCCGGAAATGCCTTCGTTGATAAAATTCAGGTTCAGCTCGGGATATTTTGCGGTAAGCATATGCGCGGCAAAATAAGGGTAGCCGTTTCCCATGGGAGCGTTGTTGCCGCTGCGGCCGCAGTCGGTAATGCTGTCGCCCTGAAAGACGACGGTGGCGTTTTTAAAGAGCATCATGCATGAATTCCTCACTTTTTTACAAAATGTCTTTATCACTATATTCTCCGCAGGAGGAAAAGTCAAGGCAGGCAAAAGACGGAATCCGGCCCTGTGCAAACCTGAATCCCAGCCATCCGGCTTTTGCTTGAAAATTCAGCGTGATTATTCATTTTCGGCGTTTTCTGAAACCAGCATAAAATCGATCTGCCCGGCGGAAACGCTGGCGGAAAGCACCTTGACACGCACAGCGTCGCCGATGGTGTAGGTCTTGCCGGAACGGATCTCGGTAAAGCGCATCCGGCCGTCGAATTCATACTCGCCCTCGGGCAGGCTCTCGGTCTTCACAAGGCCCTCCACGGAGTTTTCCAGTTCCACGTAGAGGCCGTGGGGCGCCGCCGACGAGATGATGCCGTCGAATTCCTCGCCGATATGCTTTTTGATGTATTCGGCCTTATAGCAGTCCTCGCAGCCGCGCTCGCAGGCCATGGCCGCAAGCTCCCTGCGGGAGGACTGCTCGGAGGCGTCTTTGGCGAATTCGGCGTATTTTTTCGCGATTTTTTCGCTGCTTTCGCCCTTTACCAGATCGGTCAGGATACGGTGGATGGCAAGGTCGGGATAACGGCGGATGGGGGAGGTAAAGTGGGCGTAGTTTTTCAGCACCAGCCCGAAATGCCCCTTGTTTTCGGCGGAATATTTGGCCTTTGCCATGGAGCGCAGGATATGGGTGCTGACAATGCGCTCGGTGGGCGTGCCCCTGGCTTTATTCAGGATTACGGCCAGATCATGGGGCTGCAGGTCGAGGTTGATTTTCCCCGCGTTGTAGCCCAGGGCGGTCAGGGTGTCGTGGAGCGCCTCGATTTTTTCGGACGAAGGCTCCTCGTGGATGCGGTAGACAAAGGGAATCTGGGCGGAAAGGGCATAGGTGGCCGCCGCCTCGTTGGCGGAAAGCATAAATTCCTCGATCATCTTTTCCGATTCGCCCCGTTCTCTGGGCTGAATGTCCACCGCCTCGCCCTTTTCGTCCACGATGATTTTGCTTTCGCTGGTTTCCAGGTTAAGGCCTCCCCGGTTAAACCGGTTCCGGGTCAGGATTCCGGCCAGCTCCTGCATTTGGGGCAGACATGGGGCGACCTCCGCGTATTTTTGCAGGATACCCTCGTCCGCGGTTTTGTCCAGGATGGCGTTGATCTCCTTGTAAACGCCCTTCACCCGGGAGCGGATGACGCTTTTTCCAAAGCGGTAGGCGGTCATTTTTCCCTTGGGGGTAAGCTCCATAAAGCAGCTGAAGGCAAGCCGGTCCTCGTTCGGGTTTAAGGAGCAGATGCCGTTGGACAGCTCCTTCGGCAGCATGGGGACCACGGAATTGGCGTAATAGACGCTGGTGCCGCGGTAAAAAGCGTCGTCGTCCAACGGGGAAGAGGCGGCGACATAATGGGAAACGTCGGCGATATGGACGCCCAGACGCCAGACGTCGCCGGTTTTTTCAAGAGAAACGGCGTCGTCGATATCCTTGGTGTCCGCCGAGTCGATGGTGAAAATGGGGAGATCCCGCAGGTCGGCGCGGCCCTGAAACTCGTTTTTGTCGACGCCCGCCTTGGCGATGGCGGCCGCCTGGGACAGCGCGGGCGGGGTAAATTCCAGCGGGACGGCGTTTTCGGCTAAAATCGCCCGGGCGCAGGCTGCGGCGGATTCGGAATTGCCGAAAATCCGCTCGACGCGGCAGGTATGGTCAAAGTGGCTGGCGCCGCGCTTTACCAGGGTCGCCTGCACCTTGTCGCCCTCTTCGGCGCCGGCGGTCTGCCCCTTTGCCACCTTCACGGGGAAGCGCATGAGCCTGTCGGGATAAACGCAGGGGACGCCGTTTTCTTTCGCAAATACGCCGGTAAAGCCGGAGGAGCCTTCCCGCACGATTTTGATGACTTCTCCCTCGGGGAGGCTGCCCCTGCTGGGGATGCTTTTTAACAGCACCGCGTCGCCGGGCATGGCGCCTAAAAGGGCGCGGCCGGGCACAAACAGCTCGGACTGCTCGCCGTCTTTCTGGGCGAAGCCGTAGTTGCCGTTGACCCGGGTGACGACCCCGGGGAAAAAGCCGAGGGCTTTTGCCGAGGCGAATTTGCCGCCCCGGCGGGTCAGCACCAGACCGTTTGCGGTAAGGGAAAAAAGCGCGTCGGCCAGATGTTTTTTATCGGATTTTTTTAAACGGGCTTTTTTCAAAAGCTCCTCGGCGGAAAGGCTTTTTTTGCCGGGAGCCTCCAGTATTTTCATAACTTCCTGCTTTAATGAGTTTTCGTCAAAATTCATTTTGTGTTATAAACCGGTGATATTGCAGCAATGTCCTGTCGGGTTGAGAGAGACGAATTCTTCTCCTTCTTACCGGAAATACTGTAAAAAACCGGATTTTCCTTTCTTTGATCTGTCTGTATTTTCTATTAGTATGTGCAAAATAAACGGAGAAAATGAAGAGGGGATTCATAAAAAAGAAAACCTGCGTATCGGCCATACGCAGGTTTGACGGATTCTTACTTTACCCAGATGGTGATGGCGTTGACGACGAGCGTCAGTGCCATGAAAACAATCAAGCCGACTTTTGTCCAGCGCTTCAGCATGGCGTCAAGGGTTCGGCCCTTTGTTTTTGAGAAGAAGGTATCATATTGATTTTCGCCCATAATCGAGCCCATACCGCGGTCGTTGCTCTGCTGGGAAACAACCAGAAAAATGATGACCAGGGCCGCGACGATCAGCAGAATACCGCCGATTACATCAAATGCGTTCATTTTTAAACCTCCGAATATATACAGATACTTTTATTATGATAGCATATCCTTATCCGGATTGCAACCGTTAATTTACAGCTTTCCAGGAGGTTTTCCGCATTTTTTTTGAAAAAAATCTGTAAAAATCTTACTTGACTAACCCCAAACGCTTTGCATAAGATAATAACGTAATACAGTACCTTTTTAAATAGATTGTATTTTTGCTTTGCGTTTGCGTACAGGATACTGTGTTACAGGGGGCTTGAGAAATCAAGTCCCTTTCTTTTGTGATTGACAGCCGGCATGAGACGCGGCGCGCCGGGAGCAAAATTCCAATGCCGCGGAGCTTTGCTCTGCGTCCGTTATTTCGTAAAATCAGCACCGATGCCGCAGAACTTTTTCTGCGGCTGTTTATTCCCTGAATACAACGGAAAAAGCGCTTTTGTCCAGCTCGGTCTTGGGAAGCTCCAGCAGGATATGCCACTGGACGGCCTGCTCCTCGTTTCCTGTTTCCTCGGGAACCGCGCGTTTAATGCCGATCTGCCCATAGGTATCCGAAAGGGTCACGCTGTTTACCGCATGGCTGATTTCCTCGCTGGGCTCCTCCAGCACAACGATCACCAGCGTGTTGTTTTTAAAGAATTTGCTGTCGAATTCCGATACCGCGTCCGCAAAGCCGATGGTCTGGGTGTTTTCGGCGTTGGTGCGGCGCTCCAGATCAAAAGTTTCCTTGTTGGCAGCGTAGTAGTTCTCCAGCTCTTCCTTGCTGTTGACGACCGTCACCATGGGATAGGAACCGCCCTCTGTCTTGGCGTCGGTGCGGATATACTGGGCGGCAAAGGTGCCGCCGGTATTGTCCTTTTCGCATCCGGCCAAGGCGAAAAGCATGAAAAGACCGAGCAATATAGCGGATATTTTCAGTTTCATGTCAATTACTCCTTATATTCATTTCGTTACTAAAAGATATTACGAAAAGGTACAAGATATGATTACGAAACGAAAAATAAGGAGAAAAAACTCAGTGTCAGGAAAAAAGGCGGACAATGACCGGCAGAATATCAGGAAATTCCTTTAAAATTGTCTCGCGGATATAGGGCCGGTAGAGGTCGTAATAGTTCACGGTCAGATCAAACAACAGGTCGCCCCGCACCTCGTCTCCAATGGCGATATGCCCCGAAGCCACGCCGCCCATGGCGATATCCCGGGCCATGGCCACGCCGCCGATGGAATAAATGCCGACGGCAACGCCGCCGACAGAGAGAACCCCTACGGCGATGCCGCCGAAAGCAGCAAGCCCCGCCGCGATGCATCCGCCGGAAAAAAGCCCCAGGGCAAGGCAGCCTATGGCCAGCAGTCCTAAACTTACTGCGCCTACCGAAACAACCCCCACCGAAACGGCTCCCGCCGCCACAAGCCCCGTGGCAATGTTGCCGACGGCGACCACTCCCTTGGCCCGGTAAAGGCCGCCATGCCCCACATTGACATGCACCAGAGGCAGGCCCCTCCAACTGCGCCGGGATTTATATTCGTAATGGCCCGGCCGCCCCGCATACACGATCTTTTCCACAACCTGCGGTTCCTTTGCCGGGCCCGCAAAGCCCTCGTTGCCCGCCAGCTCATCCAGGCTTATCTGAAACAGGCGGCTTAATTCCAGCAGGTTGTTCATTTCAGGCACGGTAATTCCCTGCTCCCATTTGGAGATGGTCTGCCGGGATACGCCGATCTGATTCCCCAGCTCCTCCTGGGACCAGCCCTTTTGCTTTCTTAACTCCATCAGCTTTTCGCAGAAATTCATAAACCCAACCGCGCCTTTCTTTTTGTGTGTTTTTGCCGTGGTTTGATTTTATTGTAGCCTTTTTTGCGGAAAAGGTCTACCAATTCAGCCTGTAAATCTGTCAACTGAAGTTAACATGCGGCTTTTTGGAGCCGTTTTGGCAAAAATCAAGAGAAAAAAGAAAGTTTTCGGTTTAAAAATTCAAAGCTCTCATGGAGACTCCTTCCATGAGAGCTTTGAAAAATTATTTCAGCAGTTTTTTGATGCGCTCCACGGCTTCCTTTGTCCTGCCCTTGTCGCCGAAGGCGGTTAAGCGGAACCAGCCTTCGCCGTTTCTGCCAAAGCCCGCGCCGGGGGTTCCCACCACGTTTGCCCTGGTTAACAGCAGGTCGAAGAAATCCCACGAGCTCAATCCTTTCGGGCACTTGAGCCAGACATAGGGGGAGTTGACGCCGCCGGTGTAGGGGATCCCCAGCTCATCCAGCGCCGCGCCGATCACCCGGGCGTTTTCCTGATAATAAGAGATGGCGACCCTGATCTGCTTCTGGCCTTCGGGGGTGAAAACAGCCGCGGCGGCCCGCTGAACGGGGTAGGAGACTCCGTTGAATTTGCTGCCCTGGCGGCGGCACCAGATTTTGAACACGTTGACCGGCTCGCCGCTTTCGGTATAGGCGGTCAGCTCCTTCGGGATGACGGTGTAGCCGCAGCGGGTGCCGGTAAATCCGGCGGTTTTGGATAAAGAGCAGATCTCCATGGCGCACTGCCTTGCCCCCTCCACGCAGAAAATGCTGCGGGGCAGCTTGGGGTCGGTGATGAACGCCTCGTACGCCGCGTCAAAAATAATGATGGCTTTGTTTTGGATAGCGTAATCCACCCACTCTTTAAGCTGCTCTTTGGCGTAAACCGAGCCGGTGGGGTTGTTGGGGGAACAGAGGTAGATCAGGTCGGCTTTGATGTCCTTGGGAGGCATGGCGGCGAAGCCGTTTCCCTCGTCGGAATCGGCGTAGACGATTTTCTTGCCGCTCATGGTGTTGGAATCCACGTAAACGGGGTAGGCGGGGTCGGTGATGAGCACCGTGTTATCCTCGCCGAAAATGTCCACAATATTGCCGCAGTCGCTTTTGGCCCCGTCGCTGATGAGGATTTCCTCAAGGTCAACCGGCGCGCCGAAGGAAGCGTAATAATCCGACACGGCTTTCCGCAGGAACTCGTAGCCCCGGCCGCTGTCCTCATAGCCCCTGAAGGTCTCCTTTGCGCCCATTTCGGCGGCGCCCTTTTTCATTTCCTCCACCACGATGGGGGCTAAGGGCAGGGTCACGTCGCCGATGCCTAAGCGGATGATGTCGCTCTGGGGGTTTGCCTGTTTGTAAGCCTTTACCCGCTTGGCGATTTCGATAAACAGGTAGCTTTCCTTTAAGGATAAAAAGTGTTCGTTAATGTGTGCCATCTGGTCACGCTCCTTGGGTTAATTCAGATTAAGAGGTTTGCCGTTTGCTTTTTAAACGCAGCAAACAGAAAAAGATCGGTGGGGTGGTATCCAAAGGAGGGGCGCACCCTCCTTGGCCGTTTTAAGGTGGGGGCTTCCGCAAGGGGGAGGAGAATCGGAACTCCTCCCCCTGCGGTGTCCTTTTTTCCCCTTTCTTTTTCGACAAGGGAAAAGAAAGGGTGCCTGTGCGGCATGAGCACGAACTTTAATTTTCTTAATGTGTGACAATCAAAATGTTGTCACACTGTTACCTCCCCGTCAAAGACGGTTTCGGCGCCGCCGGTCATGTAAACGGTGCCGTCGGTATAGCGGATGACCAGATCGCCGCCCTTGAGCTTCACGGTGATGTCCTCGTTTTTAGGGCAGAAGCCGTTTTCAACGGCCGCTACCGCCGCCGCACAGGCGCCGGTGCCGCAGGCCCAGGTCTCGCCGCTGCCCCGCTCCCACACCCGCATTTTCAGGGTGTGGTCGTTTAAGACCTTGATAAACTCGGTGTTGACCCGCTCCGGGAACAGCTCGTGGCTTTCAAACACCGGCCCGATTTTCTCGATTTCGATGCTGTCGGGGTCCTCGTCGAAGAAGACCACGCAGTGGGGGTTGCCCATGGAAACGCAGGTGATCTTATATTCCTTCCCGCCGATCATCACAGGCCGAGCCACCACCTTTTCGCCGCTTAAGGCCACCGGGATGAGGGAGGGGGAAAGCTCCGCCTTTCCCATATCCACCCGGACGGACTTGACCTCGCCGTTTTGCTTGACTAAGGAAAGCGTCTTGATGCCGCTTAAGGTATCCACCGTGACCTCGTCTTTGGGAGCGATGCCGTAGTCGTGGAGGTATTTGCCAACGCAGCGGATGCCGTTTCCGCACATTTTGCCCTCGCTGCCGTCCAAATTGAAGATACGCATTTTGGCGTCGGCCACATCGGAGGGGCAGATTAAAATCACGCCGTCGCCGCCGATGCCGAAATGGCGGTCGGAAAGCCGGACGCTCAGGCCCTCGGGGTTTAACACGGTCTGATTGAAACAGTTGAAATAAATATAGTCGTTGCCGGTGCCCTGCATTTTGGTGAATCTAAGCTTCATGGTTTCACTCCTCATGTTGTTGATATCGACAAGTTCGGTATTGGTTTCGGTATAGCGGCTTTCCAGACACTGGACAATGGCATTGGCCGTATCAATGGCGGTGAGGCAGGGAATGGCGTGCTCTACCGCCTTCCGGCGGATTTTCACGCTGTCGCGGGTGGGGATGCGCCCTTTGGAGCTGGTGGAGATGACATACTGGATCTTGCCGCTTTCCATCAGGGTCAGGGTATTGTCCCGGGGGTTTTCGTGAATCTTATTCACCGTTACCGAGGGGATGCCCGCCTGCCGCAGGGTTTCGGCGGTCCCCCTGGTGGCGTACAGAGTAAAGCCAAGCTCATAAAACCGTTTGGCGGTGTCGGATATTTCTATTTTATCACTGTCGCGGACGGTAATAAAGACCCCGCCGCTTTTTTTCATCTGATATCCCGCGCCGATCATGCCCTTATAGAGCGCTTCCTTCATGGTGGAAGCGACGCCTAAAACTTCTCCGGTGGACTTCATCTCCGGCCCTAAGTGGATATCCACGTCCGCCAGCTTTTCAAAGCTGAACACCGGCACCTTTACGGCAAAGTAGGGCGCTATTTTGTAAAGCCCGGTGCCGAAGCCCATGTCGCGGAGTTTTTCGCCCGGCTGCCCGTCACGTCCTATCATCACCCGGGTGGCAATGTCCACCATGGGGATGCCCGTCACCTTGCTGATGTAGGGGATGGTGCGGGACGAGCGGGGGTTCACCTCAATGACATACAGCTCGTCGCGATAGATCAGATACTGGATGTTCACCAGCCCTAAGGTGTTCATGGAAACGGCGAGCTGCTTCGAGCATTCCACGATTCTCTCCGCCATTTTGTCGGTTAAATTCCACGAGGGGTAAACGGCGATGGAATCGCCGGAATGGATGCCGGCCCGCTCCACATGCTCCATAATGCCGGGGATTAAGATATCCTCCCCGTCGCAGATGGCGTCCACCTCCAGCTCGGTGCCCATGAGGTATTTATCGATTAAAACGGGATTTTCGATGCCCCGGGAAAGGATGATGGCCATGTATTCCTTAATATCGTCGGGAGTAAAGGCGATAATCATGTTCTGCCCGCCCAGCACATAGGAGGGGCGCAGCAGCACCGGATAGCCCACGTCGTCGGCGGCTATGAGCGCTTCCTCGGCGGTCATGACGGTTTCGCCCTTGGGCCGCTTGATCTGAAGCTTTTCCAGCAGCTCGTCGAACCGCTCCCGATCCTCCGCCATATCGATCGTATCGGCGGAGCTGCCCAGAATGCGCACGCCCTGTTTGTGCAGGAAATTGGTGAGCTTGATGGCGGTCTGCCCGCCGAAAGCCACTACCACGCCGAAGGGCTGCTCGGTTTTGATGATATTCATCACGTCCTCGGGGGTTAAAGGCTCAAAATAGAGGCGGTCGGCGGTGTCGAAGTCCGTCGATACCGTTTCGGGGTTATTGTTGACGATCACGACCTCGTAGCCCAGCTCTTTTAAGGACCACACGCAGTGGACGGAGGAATAGTCGAACTCGATGCCCTGCCCGATGCGGATCGGCCCGGAGCCGAACACGACGACCGTCTTTTTGCCGGTCTTATCCCGGCTGATAAATTCGGCGGCCTCGTTCTGCTCCTCGTAAACCGAGTAGAAATAGGGGGTCATCGCCTCGAACTCGGCGGCGCAGGTGTCCACCATTTTAAAGGAGGCGGTGAGAGGACTGACAATTGTCTGCCCGGAGATTTCCTGAATCACATGGTCGGGATAGCCCAGCTTTTTGGCTTGCCTGACCTTGTCATCCGTCAGCTTTTCCGACGCCATGGACCGTTCAAATTCCACCAGATGCAGCAGCTTATAGAGAAACCACAGGTCGATTTTGGTGATGTCATGGATGGCCTCGGGGGTTGTGCCGCGCTTTAGGGCCTCGAAAATATAGAAAATCCGCTGGTCGTCGCAGATTGCCACATGGGCGTTGATATCCGCCGTGCTGACGCTTGTCAGGGATTTCATGCTGAGGCTGGAGCAGCCCACCTCCGCGCCCCGGACGGCCTTCATGACGGCCTGCTCAAAGGTGGTGCCGATGGCCATGACCTCTCCGGTGGCCTTCATCTGCGTCCCCAGGCGCCGGTCCCCGAATACGAATTTGTCAAAGGGCCAGCGGGGCACCTTCAAGACTACGTAGTCAATCGCCGGTTCAAAACAGGCGGCGGTAGTGCCGGTTATCACATTGGGAATTTCGTCCAGGTTGTAGCCGATAGCTATCTTGGTGGTCACCCGGGCGATGGGGTAGCCGGTGGCCTTGGAGGCCAAAGCGCTGGAGCGGCTTACCCGGGGATTGACCTCGATGACATAATAGCGTTTGCTGAAGGGATCCAGGGCAAACTGAACATTACAGCCCCCCGCCACCTTCAGTCGGCGGATAATTCTAATAGAGGCGGCCCGCAGCATTTGGTATTCCTCATCGGTCAGAGTCTGGGCCGGAGCCACCACAATGCTGTCCCCGGTATGAATGCCTACCGGGTCAATGTTTTCCATACTGCAAATGATGATGCAGTTATCAGCATCGTCGCGCATCACCTCAAATTCGATTTCCTTAAAACCAGCCACGCTCCGCTCTATCAAGGCCTGCTTAATCGGACTGCTTTTTAGGCCTTTGTTGACAATACGGCGCAGCTCCTCTTCGTTATTGGCATTTCCCCCACCGCTGCCTCCCAAAGTGTAAGCGGGACGAACAATCACCGGGTAGCCGATCGTGTTGGCAAAGCGAATGGCTTCTTCCTCAGAGTGAACAATATCACTTTCCGGGATGGGCTCCCCCATTTCCTGCATGGTAGCTTTAAAGGCCTCCCGGTCTTCCGCCCGGTGAATGGCTTCCAGGCTCACGCCCAGGATGGGCACTCCGGTTTCCTGCAGGACACCGGCCTTATCCAGGGCCAGAGCCATATTCAGGCCCACCTGGCCGCCCAGGTTGGCAAGAATACCATCCGGCTGGTCCTTGGTCAGAATTTTGCGCACTGTTTCCACGGTAATGGGTTCCATGTATACCTGGTCGGCGATATGGGTATCAGTCATAATAGTGGCCGGGT
>ENA-UOOK01003548-UOOK01003548.1-fermentation-metagenome-genome-assembly--contig:-NODE-3548-length-17608-cov-4.835242_pt1 | contig 17608 bp, 16 predicted proteins | sample MGYA00245777_ERZ724023 | MGnify/ENA primary metagenome ERZ724023 (study PRJEB28704, sample SAMN03018312) | fermentation metagenome | biome: anthropogenic terrestrial biome; feature: soil; material...
ATTATCTCTTTAACGAAGTGCCAACCAAGACCTTTTGTTTTGTGAGCCTTCTCCTGACTATCAGTGGTATAATAGCAACCATAGGTACCACGGGTCTCTCTTCTTTTTTATCTAGAAAACAAGTCATCTAAGTGAGTATTAATCCTTATAAAATAGCGTTTATATAGTTTTGGGCTGTGCTTTTGAGGGCGGCCTTTTTTTTAACTAACTCAGCTATTTCAGGGAAAGAGCGCCGTAACTGAACGATGATCCAACCGTGTGTTTTATGATCTCCATTAAACCATGCTTCGGTAATTAAACCTAAAAAGAGCATTAATTCTTCTGGCGGACAGATAATATTTGATTTCTGATCGCAGGAGGTGTTTTCCAGTCGAACATGCTCTCCTTTTAGGATCCAATCAACAGATACCTCATAAAGTTCTGATAAGAGAACAAGAGCTTTAGCCGAAGGATCGTGTTTACCATTTTCTAATTCACTCAGGTTACCAGTAGAAATCCCTGTTTTGTTGGATACTTCGAGGATAGTTAATCCTTTGCTGATACGGGCGTTTTTTAGGCGATTAGCTAAGTTTGTCATAGAATGCCGGAAAATATCATATTTTCCCCTGAACCTCCTCTCTATTATGAACTTATTATAGTAAAGAAATATTATTAGTAATTATTTCTTTATCCCCAGTTTAAACCGGTAATAAGATCAGTTTATGTCTTTATATTTCAAAATCAATTTCGTATTAAGGATAAAAAGGGCTAAATGTTCTCTACTTTCCGACCGATTATTATCATAAGAAGAAAATGCAGAGCTGCTAATATAAAAACTAGTATTAAAAAAGGACATAGAATGATTTTGTTAAATACAAATTTCAAATTATTAAAAACTATTGTTGTTTGTTATGGTTACTGGTGATTATTTTAAGGGCTTGCAAGCCATATGAAAATTCTATTTTTATTCTTTCGATTGTACAGCAAAGCTAGAGTAGGTGACTATCTACAAAATAAAGATATAGATTTGTTCCTTGTTTTACTGACGAGTGACCATTATAAATAACTTTATTACCAATTGATTACTTCTGCTTTTTCTGTTTTGTGGTAGTTGATGATTTCCAATTCCTCTTAACATAAAAATTAATAGAACTAAATAATGTTTAATTAATTTTAAAGTAGTCGCTCACGCTGGCTACCGTCCGCGCACATGAAATGATTACGTCGATCTTTTATAATGCAGCGCCAGACTTGGATAGAAACTTGAATTGTTAATCCTCTGAAAGAAAAAATTGGCGGAGAAGATTTTTTGACTAAAAAATCGTGTTACTCTGCCAAAAGTCTACCGCTTGAAAAATAAGAAAAGTTCTCGACAGCGTTAAGAAAATATTTTCAAAAGGTTCCCCCTAATAAACAAAAGAACGGAGGTGGTATCGTCTTTTTAGCTAAAAATATACCAACAGCTTTGGGGATATAGATATATTAATATGAATTTACAAGAAGACTACTCGTATAACTCCCTGGAAGAAATTGCCTAATTCAATAATTTAAAGTTGACCACAATATACTGTTTTAGCTAATGGGGTAGCCTTATTTCTTCGAAAATTAGATTACGCCCTCGAATATAAAAAAACACAATACAGTCCTTCGTGATGGTTTCCTTTCCATTTAAGTCAAAGGCAGGTGAATCAAGAAGTTCAAGGGTCCTTTTATATCAGTCAAATAAGCCTTAAGTCAAATATGCAATTTGCTAATCCTTTGTAGCTACCAGCTAATTGTTGGTGTAGTCGATGTTAAATAATTCTTTTTTAGTTTAGTAGCTAAAATTTGACGCATATATTATTAGTTATTAATATTTCGACATTGGGCAGTATTTTCTTAACGATAATTGTAGTAAAACGCGTTTTAGACTCCTTAACACATAATTTTAGTGTAGAAAATTAATAACGACAAGTATATTAAATAAGTAAGGGAATTGCATCTTGATTGATTTAAATCGCTCCGTGGGACGAAAGGTAGCTGGCGTGAACGACTATCAAATTAAAGTCAATTGTTTTATTGTGGTTATAATGAAACCTTGAGGTAATTATGTAATTCCCTCAGATAAAACCGCAAATAACATAGTATATCTGTTGCATTGTAGTTTGTTTTTGATAACAAGATAACAGTTGTTTTTTAGTAGTAGGTAACCTTTATAATAGTTGATTAAAATTCTTGAACTAGAAAAGGTAGTAAAGAGGTGTTGTTGCGTTAAAAATATTGGTTTAAACAAAGTTTAGGTAGATTTAAACTTTGGGAGGGATATAAATTGTTTAAAAAATTGACGCTTGGTCAAAAACTAATTCTACTATTTTTAGTAATCGGATTGCTTTCCATGGGAATTAACGCGGTGGTCTCCTTTATTTTTACTTCTAAGAGTCTGACTGAGGAAGTAGAAAAGTCGTTAGTGATGTTCGCAGATGCCACAAAGAGTTATTTAGAGAGTAGGTTTGGCGCTCATATAGATAATGCCAGGCTGTTCTCACAGATGTGGGATTTAAAGATGGGACTATCTGCTTATTATGATGTTCAGAAAATTAGTAATTGGGGAGTTAGTGATTGGGAAAATACTCGCGGAGAATCTTTACTCCCCTTTTTACAGGAGGTAAAACAAGAGTTTAATTATAAAGAGCTAGTAATAACAGATAATCAAGGACGAGTAATCTGTGCGACGAATAAAAACTTGTTAGCAGTTGATTTAAAGAATCGTGATTATATCCAGAAGGCTTTAGCCGGGAAGTTTACTAACTCTACGGTGTTATACTCACCTGAACTAAATGGTAATGTGGTAACTGTGGTCGCTCCGGTTTTTAGTCAAGAGGCAAAAACACAAGTTCTAGGCGTTGTTGGTGTAGTCATAGATGCAAATTTAATTAGTGAGATTCTCTTAAATGGTCTTGATTTGGTTGGTAATACTGCGAATGCTGTGTTAATTGATGAAAATCAGATTTTACTTACTAAACTCAGGTTTGATACAAATTTTGAAGTGTTAAAAACTAAGATAGACACCAGTGCTACGAAACAACTAGCTTCTGCGATTCGTAATCGGGATTATAATTTTAGTAAATTTGAAATAATAAAGGACCAACAGGGGTTTAAACAGCAATATTATCTTACTGTAACTAATCTTGGAGAACACATTGTTGGCTTTCTGTTGAAGCTTGATTACGATGAAGCATATGCTGCGGTTAACGAAATGGCGATCTTTATGCTGGTTATGGCCGGAGTGCTCACGCTATTGATTTTCCTCATTAGCAATGGGTTTTCCCGATCGATTAGCCTGCCGATCTTCATGAGCACGCAAAGGGTAAAACAAGCTTCAGAAGAGATTGCCACCGGTAATCAAGATCTTTCCCAGCGTACCCAAGAACAGGCGGCCACTCTGGAAGAGATTACTTCTACATTAGAAGAGGTTAACTCTTCAATTCAACAGGTTGCCGCGAGTTCAGATCAGGCGGATCAGATCGCTAAGACGACAATAAAAGTGGTAAAAGAGGGAGAAGGTTCTATTCAGGAGACGATGGTGGCAATGGAACAGATCGCGACCAGCAGTCGACAGATTGCTGAGATTATCAAAATGGTCGATGATATTGCTTTTCAAACCAATCTGCTGGCTTTAAACGCGGCAGTTGAAGCGGCGCGTGCCGGAGAACAAGGAAGAGGGTTTGCCGTGGTGGCGGCAGAAGTTCGAAATTTGGCAGGACGTGCCGCAGAGTCAGCCAAGGAAATCGAAAATTTAATCAATGAAAGTGTGGACCGCATTGCAAAGGGCCATGATATGGTTAAAAAATCGGCAGATATTCTTGGGGAGATCGTGAACAACACAAGCCGTACCTCTGATGTAATTGTCGAGGTAGCGGCGGCTATGCGAGAACAGGCTGGCGCTTCGCAGCAAATTCAGGCTTCTGCTGAGCAATTAAATCAGGTTACCCAGCAGAACGCAGCGATGGTAGAAGAGATTACCTCGGCTAGTCAATCGCTGAATGCTGAAGCGGAAGAAGTACGGAATATGATTGGTCATTTTAAAAGTAAAAGGAAAGAAAAGCGCTGGGCCCAAGGTTTAGATGATGGTCGAACAGTAAAGAAAGAAGGACAAACAAGGCAAGCTGGTTCACGATCTAAATTTGACGATATGGAGCATCGAGGTTTTAAACAGGACAGCCTAGAGAAATTTTAGGCATTTAGTGTATTTAATCTAAGGAATTGCATAATTCAATTATTTGAGATTTATCCACAATAAGGTAATTATGCAATTCCCTCAATCAGTTAATCATAACTAGACGAACTCTAGAAGGTAAACGATATTGTGGATTTTAGATCCAGTTGAGGAACAGGGGAAGTTAAATCCCTTCTAGGGACTTCCCTTTGTTCCTGATTACTGAGAAATTAATTATATGGGTCAATGTTTCTTAAACTAACTTATAATTTAATTTTCTTGGGAGGGAGGATAGGCAATGGCAGGAAGCGATAGTACTATTGACCTTTTGAACTTACAGTTTACCGGAACCGAAAATGAACAGCAGTTTATGATTTTTGTGGTTGGAAAAGAAGAGTTTGGTCTGGAAGTGCTTAAGGTTCAAGAGATAATCCGTTATCAAGTTCCCACGCAGATTCCGCATGCGCCCACATAAGTGGAAGGAGTCATTGATTTTCGTGGGGAAGTGATTCCCGTGTTTAGCATACGGAAGAGATTTGGCTTACCAGAACAAGAGGATTTCAAGTAATTATTGTCACAGAAGTTAATGGTAAGATAATAGGCTTAACGGTCGATCGTGTTCTTGATATCGCGAATATTCCAGAAGATAAAATCCAACTAGCCACGGATTTTACAGCGCAGGAGAAAACCAGATATTTACGGGCTATGGGCAAGTTGGGTAACAGGCTTATTCTCTTATTAGATTTGAATAAAATTATGGATTTTGAAGATGAGAAATTTGTGAACGACAAGATGTCATCTGAGGAAATAATACTTAATTTTTAAAATATACAGAGAAGGGGCATTCCTAAATAGAGCAGAGTTTTCATTCGCTTATAACCGATTAACTATATACACCTCGGGAAATTAAATCAACGTGAATATGATAAAATAAATTTCAAAAATCGACAGACAATCTTTGAACCGAGTTTAGGGGGTAATTATCTTGAACAACTTTAAAGGTGATTGTTCTGTGCTAGATCCAGAATTACTTTCTACCTTTCTTAATGAAGCAAAAGAGCAGATTGAAAGGTTAGTATTTATTCTGTTACAATTGGAACAGAACCCCGACCGACAGATCGAGTTTATCAATGAGATGTTTCGGATCGCCCATAATATCAAAGGTTCAGCTGGAATTATGGGTTTAGTACAGTTGAAAGATGTTGTCCATGAACTAGAAAGTCTTTTTTCTCTGATTCGGGATAATAAATACTTCTTAAAAAACAAGGTTATAGATTTACTCTTGGGCTTTACTGATGATCTGACTGCTTTTTTTGAGAGCGATTTTATGAATGAACGTTTCCCCCATTTTGATAAATGGATATCGACATTTAATAAGTTAAGAGGCGAGAAAGGTGAAAATATTGCGAGTAATCATCGAGAATGTTTGCCGGAATTAGAAGCTTGTTCCCTGGTTTTAAGTAAAGAGCAGAAAGAAACTGTTGTTTCTTGGCAGAAAGCAGGAAAACTTGTTTACGGGATTAATGTTTTGTTTACTTCAGAAACTGTATTTCCCGGAGCTTGTGCCTTGATTTTTTATAACGAGCTGCAAAGCTTCGGTAAGATTTTAACTACTGCTCCCCCCAGGGAAAAATTGGGCGAAGAAGATTTCTCGGAATTTAAAATCGTCTTACTTTGCGAAAAAAGTCTATTACCTCAAGAAATCGAAAAAATAGAATCCTTATCGTTTGATGGTGTTAAGGTAACAATCCGTAAATGGGTTTCCCGGGAAGAAGAGCAGAAAAATGGAGATGACCGGTCTACTTCTGCTGGAACTATCCGGGTGGAGGCAGAAAGGATCGATAACTTAATTAACCAGATGGGAAAGATGCTAACCTTAAAAACCTCCCTTCTTCATCTTTCGCAAAAAGGATCATATCGAGATAAAACCACCTGGGAGCGGCTGGAGAAAACACTACAAGAACTTGATCAAGTATATGGTGAATTACAAACAGATATTTTAGATCTGCGGATGGTTCCTATTAAACAGCTTTTCTCCCGTTTTCCTAAGAGTATACGGGATATGGCTAAACAGTGTGGGAAAAAAGTAGAAGCCCAATTTTATGGTGAAGAAACGGAGATCGATAAACAGATCGTTGAAGAATTAATTGACCCTTTAACCCACCTTTTACGGAATGCTATTGATCACGGTCTTGAGACCGTTGAAGAACGGGTCAAAGTTGGAAAAGAGCCTTCAGGCAGAATTACCTTCGAAGCGCGTCAAGAAGGTAGCTATATAATTATTGTGCTCTCTGATGATGGGCGAGGGCTTAATCTGGAAAAAATCAGGGGAAAGGCCATTTTATCAGGCTTGATCAAGGAAACAGAGCAGTTGTCGCGTCAAGAGGTTATTGATCTGATCTTTGCTCCGGGTTTTTCGACAACCGAAAAGGTAGGTGACCTTTCTGGTCGCGGAGTCGGTCTCGATGTTGTTAAGAACGCTATCAAACGACTACGAGGAAGTATTGAGGTTAGTACCGAATTTGGTAAAAATACTATTTTTACGGTAAAAATACCTCTCACACTAGCGATTATTCAGTCTTTTATGGTTGAGTTAAATGGGCAGATTTTTGGGATTCCTGTTACCGATGTCCTCCAGAGTATAGTGATCAAGGAGAGCGAAATCCACTACCTTGAAGGAAAAAAGGTCTATTATCGGTATCCTGAGGTTATCCCTCTGATTGACCTCGGGGAAGAATTTAACTTTAGCTATGAAAAAAAACCAGAGCAGCTTAGAGTGGTAATCGTTAATTGTGGACGGAGCCATGTTGGTTTAATTGTTGAAGAACTGCTGGGCTTAGAAGAAGTAATGATTAAACGAGTAAACAAATCTTTAGGGACGACTCGTAATATTGCCGGAGCGGCGCTCTTAGGTAGTGGAGAAATTGCTTTAATCATAGATACCCAATCTGTTGTTGGTTCAGCGGTTAGAATTTAAGATATAAGGTTAATATGGGATTCTCAAAGCACAGAAAGTTAGATTCGAATTAAGCAGGATCTTTAAAAAAGATTTCAAGAGGGAGGATAAGCAATGGCAGGGACAGATAATACCATTGATCTTTTAAACTTACAATTTACCGGAAACGAAAATGAGCAGCAGTATATAATTTTTATGGTTGGAAAAGAAGAGTTTGGTCTGGAAGTACTTAAGGTACAGGAGATAATTCGTTATCTAGTTCCTACAAAGATTCCGCATGCGCCCATGTATGTGGAAGGGGTGATTGATTTTCGCGGAGAAGTCATTCCTGTACTTAGTATGCGAAAAAGATTTGGATTACCGGATAAAGAGGATATTGAATTCCAAGTAATTATTGTCACTGAAGTTAATACTAAGATCATTGGCTTGACAGTAGATCGTGTTCTTGATATCGCAAATATTCCAGAAGATAAAATTCAACTAACCACAGATTTTACAACACAGGAAAAGACTAAGTATTTAAAGGCGGTGGGCAAACTGGGTAACAGGTTGATTCTGTTGTTGGATTTAGATAAAATCATGAATTTTAATGATGAAAAGCTTTTAGAAGAGATTATATCGTCTGTGGAGAAAACAGTTGATTCTTAAAAAATGTGATGTAGAAGAAATAAGCCTCCCTTTATATGGGGGGCTTATCTCTTCTATGTTTCGGATAAAAACAGGTTCGTCTTAAGTAAGAAAGTTGAAGGATTATGGACCGTATTAAAGAATATAAGAAAAACGTAACTTTTAACTTATTTTAAGGAAGGTGCAAACAATGAAGAAAAAGCTGTTAGGAAAAACCGGGTTAAAAGTAACTGAACTATGTTTCGGCGCATTACCAATGGGCCCTCTACAAAAAAACTTGCCTGAGGAGGAAGCTGCCGAGATCCTAAGCATTGCTCTCCAAGGAGGTGTAAATTTTATCGATACGGCCCAAGGTTATAAGACTTATGGGCCCATTCGCTTGGCGTTAAAAACGATAAAAGAACGACCAATTATCGCTTCCAAATCTCCGGCTGAAACCTATGGGGAGATGCAACAAGCTGTTGACCAGGCGTTAAATAATTTGGAACTTGATGAGCTTGATATCTTTCATCTTCATGCGGCCAGGGCAGGAGAAGATGTTTTCGCAAAAAGAAGAGGCGCTCTTGAGTGCCTCTTGGATAACAAAAGGCAAGGTCGGATTAGAGCGATCGGCATTAGTACTCATTCCGTAAAGGTAACGGCTTTAGCTTCCACCAGGGAGGAGATTGATGTGGTTTTCCCGATTATGAATAAACAAGGCCTTGGTCTTCTGGAGGGAAATAGAGAGGAGATGGAGAGGGCTATTGCCCAGTGTGTTACCAAAGGGAAAGGGGTCTATTTGATGAAGGTTTTAGCCGGTGGGAGTTTAGTGGGGGATTATGACCAAGCCTTAGATTACGCTCGTTCTTTACCGGGATGTTCTTCAATTGCTATTGGTATGGTTACTAGAGAGGAAGTCGAATATAACCTGGCCTATTTTGAAGGCCGAAGACCAGAATCCCTTCCTTCATTAGAAGCGATGAAGAAGCGCTTTTTAGTGGTAAAAAGCCTTTGCGCCGGATGTCTTAAATGTGTTGACGTCTGTCCTAACCATGCCATTATTTCTGTAGAAGGAAAGGCTTTGATTCAAGAAGAAAAATGTTTGACCTGTGGGTATTGTGTTGGAGTTTGTCCCCAGTTTGCGATTAGATTAGTTTGAACTTGGTATTTTTTACCAACCTATATTTGGTTCAATTCTAATTATCGCTTGTTACAGGAAGGTTCTGGGGTGTTTGCTAACACGAAACGGTAAATAACATGGGCGACTCCGTTTTTATCATTGGAGAGGGTAACATAGTCGGCTCTATTTTTGATGGCTTCCTCTGCATTGGCCATTGCCACTCCAAGTCCTGCATATTCAATCATCGAGAGATCATTGTAACCGTCGCCAATCGCGATGATCTCTTCTTGTTTGATACCAAAATACTCCCCCAATCTCGCTAAAGACTTGGCCTTGGATGCTTTTATGTCGACAAATTCTAATAAGAATGGTTGCGAGATATGATAATTAATGGTTTTATTTAGAAAGGGACCGACCTCGTTCTGAAATTTAGCAATGGTTTCTACTTGATCATACCATAATACTTTCGTTACCCCTTTATCAATAAGCTCATTTAAATCTTTAATGAGTAAGGGTTTAGTTTTTGACATTTCCCCATAGTCATAAGCTTGTTGGGTAAGCTGTTGAACATAAAGTTTATTGTCTACCCAAATGATGGTGGTGGTTCCGTATTTTTGCCCAAGTTCGACAACGACTTTGACATCTTCATTAGACATTTTAACCTCGAAAAGGATTTCGCGTGATTTTCCCATAACAATCATGGCCCCATTATAAGTAATAAACGGAAGATCAAGGCCGATTTTTTCAATAAGAGGTTCCACCCCTTGAATGGGCCGACCAGTGCAGATTGTAAAGATTAGCCCTTTTTCTACAGCCTGATGAATGGCGTTAATCGTCTCGGTGGTAAGGTTTTTATTGCTATCCAAGAGTGTTCCGTCAACATCGACAGCTATTAATTTATACATTCTTTTATTTCTCCTTTTTAAACATCGTATATCAAATATAATTTGATTGTATCGTAACACTTCAACAAAGGCAATGGTTCTTGTAACTTATATTGCAGGGGTTTAATCTTTGTAGAGGAATTAATATAGTGAAAACATCTAAAATACAGTAAGGGGGTAAAACTTATGAGTATTCATATTGGCGCGGCTGTAGGAGAGGTGGCCGAGACTGTTCTTCTCCCCGGAGATCCTTTACGGGCGAAATTTATTGCTGAAAGATATCTAGAAGAGGTGTTCTGTTATAATCAGGTCCGGGGGATGTATGGTTATACAGGAAAGTATAACGGGAAAAGAGTATCGGTTCAGGGTTCAGGGATGGGAATGCCTTCACTTTCAATTTATGCTCATGAACTTATTACTTGTTACGGTGTAAAAAAACTGATTCGGGTCGGAACTTGTGGAGCAATGCAACCTGAGATTAAGGTTCGGGATTTGATTTTGGCGATGAGCGCTTCTACTAATTCCCATGTTAACCGTTTACGATTTCAAGGGATGGATTATGCTCCCACTGCTAGTTTTGAATTGCTGCAACAGGCATATACAGTGGCTTGTGCAAAAGGGATCAAAGTTCGGGCGGGAAATATTCTTTCAACTGATACTTTTTATAATGAGGTTCCGGAATTATGGAAACTATGGGCTAAGTTTGGGGTCTTAGCCGTGGAAATGGAGACGGCGGAGTTATATACGCTGGCAGCGAAATTTAAAGTTAATGCCCTTTCAGTGTTAACGGTTAGCGATAGTCTGGTCTCCAGCGTAGAGACGACCGCGGACGAAAGAGAGAAGAGTTTTACAGAGATGATGGAGATTGCTTTAGAGATCAGCTGAAATAAGAACTTTAGGTCAATAAAGATGATAAAGTTTAATTATCAAATGCCCTAACAGGAGCTGAATATTATAAATTTAAAATTAAGCGCTTTTATGTGGTGGTTACTTTTTGCGGACCTGTTCAATTATGGAGTGTAGAGGTTGAGATCCGCCGGCCATCAAAGCAGCAGTGAAGATGCTATCTATTAAGGGCATCGCTTCCACCCCGAGGCCTCCGGCAAGCAGTCGAAATCTTTGGTTAGAAAGCGCAAGCCCCAAACCGATGGCAAAGATGAGAAATAAAGTAAGGTAAGTTCGGAGATTTAACCCTTTTAACTCAGTTTTTTCTAGAGAATTTTCTTTCTGCTCGGAAGGGAGCAGAGGAATAAAAAGGTTCTCCAAGATTCGTTCGAAGATGAAGGTAATCACGGTCATAAATACCAAATATGAGAGGAGTTGGTCAAGGTTATACATTTGAGACCCTCCTTAAATGGAAATAAGTTCTTTGTTTTCTAATTTTACGTTAAGATGGATTATCCTTCTTTTTTAAAATTTATTTAAGGCTCACATTTCGCCCCCTTATATTTAGCTGGGCTTTTATTTAGTATCTAGTTTATAGAAACTGATTTTAACTTGGCCTTCAGCGGCGAAAGGTGAGTTCAAGGGGAACTTAGTTTTCTTTTTCAATATACTTGTTGTGGAGATTAAATATAACAGTTTTTTTAAGCTAAAGATGGCTAAGGGTAGCTTTAAAGAAACTAAAAGGGGAACCCGATGGGGGTTCCCCTTTTGAACAAGGTTTGAAAATTCTACGGCCTCTAGAAGTCTTTTTGTGAAAAAAGGATGCCAACAGTTCCCGGCCCGCAGTGACTTGAGATCACGGCCCCAGCTTGAGTTATTACTACTTCTTGCGCCAGATTCATCTTTCGGAGTTCAGCTGCGATAAATTCAGCTGAATCATGGGCGTGACAGTGAGTAACTGAGATCCATCGTCGATCGATTGTTTCTTTTTTTTCAGTAGCCCATTCAATTAGACGGGTATTAGCTTTGGCTTTGCTACCCCGAAATTTCTCAGCCATTAAGAGTTTGCCCTCAACAACCTCGATTCTGGGATGGATTTGCAAAACATTACCGATAAGCGCCTGAGTTCGTGAGAGTCTGCCTCCTTTATAAAGAAAGTCTAGTGAATCAACGATAAAGGAGGTTTTTATTTTAGGGACCATTTTATGCAGACGTTCTGCGATTTCATTTAAAGGGGCTCCTTTTTCGGCCATTTCCGCGCCGTGTAAAGCAAGAATACCAATCCCCATCGAAAGGTTTTTAGAGTCAACAATGGCGATCGGAGCCCCGCTTAATTCTTGCGCCGCCAAGGAGGCGGAAGAGACCGTTCCTGATAATCCAGAGGAGATTCCGATAAAGAGAATTTCGTGACCTCTGTCCAGTAATCGGTGGAACAAGTCTATAAAATCGGCTGGTGCTACCTGAGCTGTTTTCGGAAAGACCGGTGAGGTCTTAACTTTCTCCAGAAAGTCTTTCGGACTTAAGTCTTTCCCATCTAAATAGACTTGGTCACCAAAATAAACAGAGAGAGGAATAACTTCTATGGAAAAGCGATTTAGTAATTCCGGGGAGAGATCAGCCGTAGAATCGGTGACAATTTTAATCGACATACTTTAGCCTCCCAAAGGAATAATTATCAACAGAAAAAATAAAAAGCAATTATTCCGGTTTTCTCAGATATACTATACAAAAGGCCCCTGGCCCGCAATGACTTGAAATAATAGCGCCTGCTTGAGAGGTAACTATTTCATCAGCTAACTTCATTTGGCGTAAATGCTCAGCAATGATCTCTGCTTCCTTCAAATCATAACAATGAGGAACGCCAATCCACCGCTGATCGATGGAGGATTGATCTTGAGTGGCCCAGCTGAGCAAGTGAGATTGGGCTTTAGCTTTTGTTCCGCGGATTTTTTCAGCAACTACTAATTTACCATCGATAATTTCGATTCGTGGGCGAATGTTTAGAATGTTGCCAATAAGCGCTTGGGTGCGGGAGAGGCGGCCCCCTTTGTAGAGAAAATCTAAGGTATCCACAACAAAACAGATCTTGACCAGGGGAATCAGTTTTTTGATTCCCTCAGTAACTTCACGAAGGGAAGAGCCTTTTTCTATTAAGTCACAAGCGTGTAAAACCAGTAGACCTAGCCCCAAAGTGACATTTCTGGAGTCAATTATGGAAATCTGTTCTGAGTTCAATTCGTTAGCTGCGAGTAGAGAAGAAGAGATTGTGCCGGATAATTCTGAAGAAATGCCGATGAAAAGCGCTTCATCCTCTTGTTCTAGAATCCCCTGGAAGATACGGCGAAAATCTTCCGGTGTCGGTTGAGAGGTTTTTGGAAAAACCGGTGATGATTGAAGCTTTGCTAAAAAACTCGTTGGTGTTAGGTCAATGCCATCTAAGTAAACCTCCTCTCCAAAATGAACATAAAGAGGGATAGTAAGAATATTATAGCGACTTTTCAGCTCCTGGGGGAGATCTGCCGTGGAATCAGTGATGATTCGAATCGCCAATCGCTCACCTCCTTTTAAAAAAGTATATAAAAATACTTATATATAATTCGCTAGACCAACTGCTAAATCCTTCCCCACCGCCTTTTTTGCAGACAGAGTAGGAATAGAGGGAAAGAAGTGTAAAAAACCGAATTTTAGTCCAGGCAGATTTCTTTTTTGGCGGAGCCAAGCATTATCTAATAACAAGAGATTATGATTTAACTAATAATTAAGCTCTAGGGAATTTTATCATAAATTGATCGTTATTACTATTTAGCGGGGATTTATTCCCTAATATTATGAAGAAAGGTGTGGTATTCTTTGGACCAACTTGATCAGTTAATATCTGAGTTAAAACAGATGGGGGAGGAGGTAAAAAAAGTAGTTTGCCGCTCCATTGACGCCTTAGTAAATCGAAATTATCAAGAAGCGCTAGAAATTATCAATGAAGATGATTTAATTGATAACCAACTGATTGTTTTGGAGGAAAAAATTACTTTTTTGCTTGCTGAGCGGAATCCTAAGGGGAAGGAACTTCGATGCTGTTTGTCTGTTTTCAAACTGGCAAAAGATCTTGAGCGGATTGGAGACTACGCAACCAATATTGCGGAGATCGTCTTAGAATTAAAGAATGAAGAGTATATTAAACCGTTAATTCATATTCCCCAATTGGCCGCTTTAGCTGTAAATATGCTAGAAGTGTCCTTGAAAGCTTTTGTCGAAGAGAATGCGGATTTGGCGGAAGCGGTATGCCGCAAAGATGAAAAGGCCGATAATATGTATGAGGGTATTTATAACGAATTAACTCAGATGTTAACAGATCCAGGGGATCTTCAAAGAGTAAGACAGGCGATCCGGTTTCATATGATTGCTCGCTTTCTGGAACGGATTGCGGATCATGCTACTAATATCGGAGAAGAAACTATACTTTTATATACCGGTAAGCGGGTGAAATATTAAAGCGTTGACTATATAAAATTTCCCTGCCAGTGGACGTTTATTTTTAAGCTCTAGGATGAAATGATCATTTGCTCGCCGATGATTAATTGGCGGGGGTCAAGTGTTGGATTATTTTGAAAAATGGTTAAAACGGAAGTACTATACTCTTCAGCTAATCGGTAAAGAGTATCGCCCTCTTGAATGGTATGGATTATCAAACTTCCTTTGGATGGGGAAAATCTAAAATTACGTACCCGATATTTATTAAGCCTCAATTTGATCCCACCATTATTGCATTGTTTTACTTATTTATCTTATGCTACCGAACGAGAGTTAAGACGTAAAATGAATGGTTTTATCTTGTATAAAGATTGAGCGTTTCCCTGAGAGCTATTCTCATCAGACAGTAAATTTCTTTTCCAGCAGGAAATTGAAGAGAAGAGGGGAATATTTCTATGCTATGGTTAGTTTTATACTTTATTATTATAATAGGGAGCGGTTTAAAATGAGAAATCGTCTTTTTTTCTCGTTCACCATAATTTTGTGTCTAATTTTGCTGGCTTTCACTCTTTCTGAGACCAGTCTGGGGAAAGATGATGAGTGGAATAATCCTTCTTCTAAAATTGGGCTGATCGATCTTTCCCAGATTAAAACAGAGGCTCCCCACTTTATTCAATTGCGAAAAGAAGCAGAAGAATACCGTCGTGAGCTTGAAGAGTTTACAGCGCAAGTCTTGTCTGAACATCTCCAAAGCGTTAAAGGTTTGATGGTAAACGAAAAAGGCTTAGCAGAAAAGCAAGAGAACTTAACTCAGCAGAAGACTTCATATCTTCGCAGTCAGGAGCTGGCAGCCGAGGCGCAGAGGAAAATTGACCAAAAAAGGCAGGAACTGGAAAGGATTCAACAAGAAAAAGAAAAGGTGGTTATGGGCGAATTTCACGCCGTACTTGAAAAAGTGGCTAAAAAGAAAAAATTAGAATGTATTCTGTTAAAAGACGGATTTTATATTGGTGGCAATGATATTACAAAAGATGTCCTAAAAACCTGGGAGAAATGGGGATTAACTTTCTGGCAGCGAGCTAAACTCTTTTTTACCGGTAAAGCTAACCAGCCGGCTCAGGTTAAGAAAGCCAATTCGGATCGGGAAAAAGAATAAAGGAGAAAAGATTGATGGGCAAAGGATTGTCAGGTAAAAACGTCTTAATTACCGGCGCTTCTTCTGGAATGGGGGCAGCGATTGCCCTAACTTTAGCAAAAAAAGGTTATCAAGTCTGGGGAACCACTCGCGATCTTTCTAAGGTGGCGAATTTACCCGGCGAATTGAGGCAGAACATTAAATTTCTACAGATGGATGTAACAAAAGATGATTCTGTTTGCTCGGGTTTTTCTCGCTTTCTAACAGAAGCGGGTGGGATTGATATTCTTATTAATAATGCCGGTTTTGGTGTCTTTGGACCGCTGGAAGAATTTTCGATAGAAAAAACTAAGGAAATTTTTGAAACCAATTACTTTGGAGCATTACGTTTAATTCAAGAAGTAGCGCCGATAATGAGAGAGCAGCGGAGAGGGTTAATTATTAACATTACTTCTTTAGCGGCAAAATTTGTTATTCCCTTCCAGGTTCATTACTCAGCGACTAAATTCGCTCTGGATGCCTTAACTGAAGGTTTACGCCAGGAGCTACGTCCTTTTGGCGTTAAGGTAGTGGCGATTGAGCCTGGGGATATTAAAACTAACTTCAATAATGTCACTAAATTTGGGATTGGGGAGAACTCTCCTTATAAGAAATGGGCTGATGTTTGTTGGCGAGTAATCGACGTTAATATGCAAAAATCACCTCCCCCGCAGGTGATTGCCGATAAGGTAGTAAAGGTCATTGCTAAAAGAAATCCCCGCACTCGCTACCCGGCAGGTGATTTTCTTTCTACTAAATTTCCAATAATTGATCGGTTTATTTCCAGTCGCCTTAAGGAGAAAATGATTAGATTGTTTTACGGGGTTGATTTTAAATAAAAAAGGCCTCTCTATTAAAATAAGAATAGAGAGGCCTTTTCGTTTTAGGCTGGAATTAGCTTCATCTCCTGGCCTACTTGAGTAAAGATTTGAAGGGCGCGGTCAATCTGGTCTGCAGAATGAGTGGCGGTAAGACTGGTTCGAATCATAGTGGCATCGGGAGGAACAGCGGGAGAAACTACTGGATTTACATAAACCCCGCTATTAAAAAGTGTTTTACAGGCAAAAAAAGTCTTATTCATGTCACCAACCAAGATGGGGATAATTGGGGTTATGCCTTCTTTTATCGTAAATCCTTGTTGCTTTAAACCAGTTCTAAAGCGATCCGCGATCTTAATCAGGTGATGACGACGATCCGGTTCATTTTCAATAATTTCTAAGGCTTTTAAGGCGGCGCCGGTAGAAGCCGGAGTCATGCTGGCGGTAAAGATTAAGGGTCTAGAGACATGTTTTACATAGTGACAAACAGGTTCTGAAGAGACGAGGAAACCACCTAGGGAAGCAAAAGATTTACTGAAGGTGCCCATGATCATATCAATTTCATCTTCTAACCCGAAGTATTCGGCGGTACCGCGACCATTTTTCCCGAGAACACCGATCCCATGGGCATCATCCACTAAAATCCTGGCGTTGTATTTTCGCGCCAGCCTCACAATCTCGGGAAGATTAGCTAGATCGCCCTCCATACTGAAGACACCATCGGTAATAATCAGTTTCGAACTATTGGTTCCTAGCTTTTGTAGCAGTTTTTCCAGGTTGTTCATGTTATTATGTTCGTACTTAAACATCTTAGCAAAAGACAAACGACAGCCATCGTAGATACTAGCATGGTTAGCTCGGTCACAAAGAATATAATCGCCCCGGGTGGCGATGGCGGAGATGATCCCTAAGTTAGCCAGGAAACCGGCGGAAAAGAGCAGGGCGGACTCTTTCCTCATAAACCTGAGCAACTCGTTTTCCAAGGTGATATGCAAATCTAATGTGCCGTTAAGAAACCTTGACCCTGAACAACCGGAACCGTATTTTTCCGTGGCTTCGATCGCGGCTTGTTTAACCCGGGGATCACTTGTCAAACCCAGATAATTATTTGAGCCGATCATTAATACATTTTCCTTGTTACTCATGGTGACTTCCGTATCTTGTCCGGTTTGCAGTTCATGAAAATAGGGGTAAAGACCTGAAGCGATTGCCTCTTTGGCGGCAGTATACTCAAAACACTTTTCAAATAAGTCCATTTATTGACACCTCGTTTTATTCCATTTGAAAATTTATCAATATATATTCGTTAACCACTTAATATCTCCTGCTGTCTACTTTCTGTTAACTGATATTTAGTGGGGCTAACTGCTCAACTATCACGCCATAAAATATCGATTGCTTACTTAGGAAATACATCTCGCAGCTCGTCGCTCGTCACTCGTATGAATGACAGCCTTGGTAAGTAAGCGTAGGTCCCAAAATCCGGCAAATACCGCTCATGGCTCATCGCAATTTAGATCGGA